>Ga0193952_1000181_pt1 | contig 26637 bp, 25 predicted proteins | sample BB_3_MG_FD_140368 | JGI IMG/M metagenome (GOLD analysis project Ga0193952, IMG submission 140368) | Microbial mat bacterial communities from the Broadkill River, Lewes, Delaware, United States - BB_3_MG | ecosystem: Environmental > Aquatic > Freshwater > River > Microbial mats | place: USA... | reverse complement strand
TTTTTCTTAAAAGTAATAAAATTAAATGTTTTGTTTTATAATTTTAAATATATAATGAATTTCACCTGCTATTTGTTTATTGCTTTCTAAATATTTTTCAGCCTTATTTAGTGTGTTATCATATTTTGTAGGGTCATTATATGGCAAATTAAATTTTTTAATTGTATCTGAAATCATAGGACAGTTTTTTTCTGTTTTTGAACAACTCACGATAGCTATAAATGGTTTTTCATTGTGAGTATCATCAAAATATTTTGAAAAACCTTTTATTGGGTTTGCGCAATTTTCATAACTAATAATATATTTAGGATTTTGATGCGAGAATTCTGAAATTTGAAATTTGAAGCCAACCTCTTGCAGTGTTTTAACTGTGTTTCTGTAAAATGAAGTAACCGCAGTACCTCCTGAGAATGATTTAATGTTTTTAAGTATAAAGTAATGCGCAGCATAATTACCCCAAATTTGTAATAATTGGCTTCTTCTGCTATTATGTGGGCTAATAAAATTTATGTTTATTTTATTCCTAGTCTGTATTTCATCACTAATAAAAAGCGCAATTGATTTAAGTAATTCCAGTCTCGAATTGTCAACCTTTAAATCTATTAAAGCATTTTTAAAAAATAATTCTGTTTTTATTGATACAGTTTCTAGCATAGTTTTGACTTTAAACAAATTTAATATTTTAAATTTGCGCCATTATTTCTATAAAATTAATAAAAAGTTATCTTAATGAGTTTTAGTATTGGCGATACAGTTTCTGTTTTAGATGATGTTATAAAAGGAAAAGTTATTGCATTTAAGGATGATAAAATAATAATTGAAACTGCTGATGGTTTTCCAATGGAATATTTACCCAAGGAACTTGTTAATGTAAAAGAGAACCAATCTGAATTATCTAAATATAGTGATATTTCAAATGAGAGTTTATTGGAAAAGAAGAATGAACAACCTAAAAGAAGGAATGTTTCTAAATTTAAATCTGATTCCAAACCCGACAAAACTCCTCCAATGGAAGTTGATTTACATATTCATAATTTAACAAAATCAACTAAAGGAATGGATAATTATGATATGTTAAACCTACAAATTAATGAAGCAAAACATAAATTAGAATTTGCCATTAGAAATAGAATTCCAAAAGTAGTTTTTATACACGGTGTAGGAGCAGGTGTTTTAAAATCGGAATTAGATTTTTTATTTAAAAACTATCATGTTAGATCTTATGAAGCATCCTACAAAAAATATGGTTTAGGAGCTACTGAAATTTATATTTATCAGAATGTTAAAGATTAATTTCTAATTCTCCAAAATCAAAACTTTCAAAATAAATTCTTTCTTTGTCATCATTAAAGAGCAATTCTTCAATAACAATTGAATAGGTATAACCCGTAATTTCCGTACCAGCTAGTATTGGTGTTGTGTTAATTTTAATAGATCCGCTTTCGGCAATTATATCCTTTAAAACATTTGGAGTAGAAGGAGGAATATCCTGACAAAAATATGCGGTTCCAATAGCACTATCAAAAATTCTATATACAACACTAACACTTGATGAAATATCAATATTTTTTTCTCCCTCTGTTGTACCTAAATTAGATGGAGTTAGCGTTAAAATAATAACCTCAGTTTCTTCATCATTAGTACGGTATAGAGTGTATTCACCACAATTATTTACGGTTTCAGAAAATTCAAAATCGGGAATGTCAAAATTACCATCGTTACAAGAAATTAGAGTGAAAGCAATAAATAGTGTAAATAGTTTTTTCATTTATATAGAATTTTGCAAGACAAAAATAAGTGTTTTTACTAATTGAACGTTAAATGGAACCAACTATTTTATTTACTTTTGTTTTTGATGAAAAATATATATTTAGACAACGCTGCAACAACACCAATTTTACCCGAAGTTATTGATACAGTTAGCACTTCAATGGTTAATTTTTATGGAAATCCTTCGTCAACTCATCAAATTGGAAGAAAGGCGAAATCATTGGTAGAAACTGCAAGAAAAAAGATTGCAAAACAATTCAATGCAGCTTCAAATGAAATTGTATTTACTGCTGGTGGAAGTGAAGCGGATAATTTAATTTTAAGGAATGCTGTTACCAATTTAGGAGTTACAACTATTATTTCATCAAAAATAGAGCATCATGCAGTGCTGCACACAATTGAGCAATTAGAAAAGGAGTTTAAGATAATTGTTTATTGGGTAAATATAGATGAGAACGGATCGGTAGATATTAATCATTTAGAAGAGTTGCTTCAAAAAAATGATGCTAAAAAATTAGTGAGTTTAATGTACGTTAATAATGAAATTGGCAATTTACTTGATTTAAGGTGTGTGTCAGATTTATGCATTGAATATAATGCATTATTTCATTCTGATACAGTACAGGGAATTGGACATTTTGAAATTGATATTAAAAAGACTCCAATTGATTTTTTTGCAGCAAGTGCACATAAATTTCATGGACCAAAAGGAGTTGGTTTTGCATATATAAAAAGAGGTTTTGGTGTTCAACCAATTTTACTTGGAGGTGAGCAAGAGAGAGGGGCAAGAGCAGGAACTGAAAATATTCATAGTATTTTAGGAATGGAGAAAGCGTTAGATATTGCTTGTTCAAATATGGAAGAAGAAACTGCTTATATTCAAAATATTAAGAGTTATTTCATTAAAGAACTTAAAAATAATTTTAAAAACATTGAATTTAATGGCAACTCTGAAAGTGAATCAAAAAGTAGTTACATCATCTTAAATGTTCGTTTTGCAAAAGAATATTCAATGTTGCTGTTTAATCTTGATTTAAAAGGAATTGCAGTTTCAGGTGGAAGCGCTTGTCAAAGCGGTAGTAATAAAGGATCTCACGTGTTAAATTCAATTCTTTCTGAACAAGAAGCCATAAAAACTTCAGTTAGATTTTCTTTTAGTAAATTTAATACTATTGAAGAAATTGATTATGTAATTGAAGAATTAAAAAAGATATTGATTACTTAAAAAATATTCACTTCAATATCTAAATCAATATTAAATTTATTCTTAACCGTTTGTTTAACATTTTTGGCTAAATTAAATATTTCTTCACCGGTTGCATTATTATAATTTACTAAAACTAGTGCTTGTTTATCATGAACTCCGGCATCTCCTATTCGTTTACCCTTAAAACCACATTGTTCAATTAGCCAGCCAGCAGGAACCTTAATTTCATCTTTGGTGACAATATAATGTGGAATCTCAGGATAGGATTTCTGTAAAATTTGAAATGCTTTATTGCTTATAACAGGATTTTTAAAGAAGCTACCACTATTACCAATTTTTTCAGGATCTGGTAATTTACTTTCTCTAATAGCAATTATAACATCTGAAATTTCTTTTATGGAAGGATTGCTTTTGTTCTCTAAACCAGCTTTTATAGCGCCGTAAGATATATTGATATTGTGGTTGTTTTTAGTGAGCTTAAAAGTCACATTTAATATAATGAACTTGCCTTTAACTTCATTTTTAAAAACGGAATTTCTATAGCCAAAATTACAATCCTCTTTTGTGAAAATTTTGGTTTTACCAGTTTCAATATTTAAAGCCTCTAATTGAAAAAAAGTATCTTTTATTTCAACACCATAAGCACCAATATTTTGAATAGGTGAGGTGCCAACATTTCCAGGAATCAAAGAAAGGTTTTCAAGTCCACCATAATTTTGTGAAATACACCAAAGTACAAACTCATGCCAGTTTTCACCTGCTTCAGCTGTAACATAAACAGTGTTTTTTTCAGTATTGTTAACAATAATTCCTTTTAAATCTAAATGAATTACAAGTTTTTCAATATCTGAGGTTAGAAGCATATTACTACCTCCTCCTAATAAAAAAATATCCTTTTCATTGGTAATAATATTTTTTAAATCGATAACAGAATTAACTGTGGCAAAACGTTTGGCATTTACATCAATGCCAAACGTGTTGTACTGTTTTAAAGATATGTTTTTTTGTATTTTCAATTATTTTTTGTTGTATGCCAGTAGAGCTTCTTTTAAGATGTTAACTGAAGCAATTAGATCTTCTTTTTTCAATACATAAGCAATTCTTACTTGGTTTGTTCCAATTCCTTTTGTTGAATAAAAACCTGCAGCAGGAGCAACCATAATGGTTTGATTATTTACATTGAAACTTTCTAGTAACCATTGTGCAAATTTATCTGAATCATCAACAGGCAATTCAACCACGCAGTAAAATGCACCTTTTGGAGTTGCTACTCTAACACCGTCAATTTTGTTTAATTCAGTAATTAAAGTATCTCTTCTATCTTTGTATTCAACAATCACCTCGTCAAAATATGATTGTGGCGTATCTAAAGCTGCTTCACTTGCTATTTGAGCAAAAGTAGGTGGGCTTAATCTAGCCTGAGCAAATTTCATTACCGTATTTAGAACTTCTTTATTTTTAGCTACTAAACACCCAATACGAGCACCACACATGCTGTAACGTTTCGAAACAGAATCAATAATAATTCCATGATCCTCTAGTCCGAAATCACTTAAAACCGATTGATGTTTAACATCGTTGTCATAAACGAATTCTCTATAAACTTCATCAGAGATTAAAAACAAATCATGTTTTTTAACGACCTCTGCAAGTTTTTGCATTTCTTCTTTTGAGTAAAGGTAACCAGTTGGATTTCCTGGGTTACATATCAGAATTGCTTTTGTTTTTGAAGAAATTAATTTTTCAAACTCTTCAATTTTTGGCAAAGCAAAATTATCTTCAATTTTTGATATTACTGGAACAACTTTTACACCAGAGGCAGTTGAAAAACCGTTATAGTTCGCGTAAAAAGGTTCAGGAATAATAATTTCATCGCCTGGATCGGTAATACTTCCCATTGCAAATAAAAGAGCCTCTGAGCCTCCAGTAGTTACAATAATTTCGTTTGCATTTACATTAATGTTGTTTTTAACATAATAATCAGCAATTTTTTGGCGGTATTCTTCTGAACCTTCTGATCGACTATAAGCTAATACATCAACTGTATTGTTTTTGATAGCTTCAAGTGCAACATCTGGTGTTTTTATATCAGGTTGTCCAATGTTTAAATGAAACACTTCAACCCCTCTTTTTTTTGCGTTTTCAGCATAAGGAACCAATTTTCTAATTGGTGATTCGGGCATATTTTTCCCTTTTATAGATATTGTTGGCATTGTTGTTTTCTTTTCAAAAATTATTACACAAAATTGCAAAATATATTTTAGAAAACGTTCATTTTAAATGAATTTGTTCACCGTTAAAGTTTTCATAAAAGTTGTATATTTAATAGCAGATTTTGTAGTTTTCATTTAATTCTAAAACCCAACTAAATTGGTAAACAACTTTAAATACTTAATAGTTATATTTTTAATATTTTTTTGTTCATTTTTAGCACGTGCTCAGAACAATTTTAGTCTAAAAAATAATTTAAAAAAGCAGTCAATTTCATTTAAGTTAAACAGTAATTTAGTTATCATTCCTATTGAAGTAAATGGTAAAAAACTAAATTTTATTTTAGATTCAGGAGTGGGATCTACTATTCTTTTTAATATTAACAAACAGGATTCAGTTCCTCTTCATAATGTTAAAAAGGTTAAATTAAAGGGGTTAGGGGAGGAAGAAGCTATTGATGCTATTTTATCTCAAGGCAATAATTTTAAAATAAGAAATGTTGAAGGTATTGATCAAAAGTTATATGTGATTTTTGATGATAGTTTCGATTTGTCTTCCAAGTTAGGAACTACTATTCATGGAATTATTGGCTATGATTTATTGAAGGATTTTGTAGTCAAAATTAGCTATTCAAATAAAAGAATTACGTTTTATGATTCTAAATTATATGAATACCCAAATTGCAGAAAATGTGAAACATTAAATTTGGAGTTTGATAAATTAAAACCTTATATAAATGTTGAGGCAAAACTTAGTAAGAATCCGAATAAGGTGACACCAGTTAAATTGTTAATAGATTCTGGTGGGAGTGATTCTATGTGGCTTTTTGAAAATAGTCACCCCGATATATTAGCTCCTGAAAAGTATTTCGATGATTTTTTAGGTGAAGGCTTAAGTGGTGCCATTTATGGGAAAAGAGCTATTATAAATAGTTTGATTATTGGGCGGTTTGAACTGAAAAAACCTACAGTATCTTACCCAGATTCAGCTTCCATAGCAGAGGCTATGAAATTTAAAAAACGCAATGGAAGTGTTGGTGCAAATATTTTAAAAAGATTTACTGTAACTTTTGATTATAAAGGAAAAAAAATGACCTTAAGAAAAGGGAGCTCTTTTAATGAACCCTTCCGATATAATATGAGTGGTTTAGAATTGGTTTATTATGGGAAAATATTGGTGAAAGAACGCGATAATACTAATTTTGAGTTGTCCGAAAATTATAGCACAAATGAAAAGAATGTTGTAGTTCTTAGCTATCAATATAAGTACACGTTTAAAAATGCATATAAGGTTTATAAAATACAAAAGAATTCACCTGCTGCATTAGCAGGATTACAGATAAATGATATTATAATTAAGATAAATGGCAAATATGCTCATGAAATGGAACTAGAAGAAATAGTTGAGAAATTTTATCAAAAGGAAGGAAAAAAAATCAATTTAGTTATTGAACGTGAAGGGAAGGATTATGAATATAGGTTTAGGTTAAAAAATATGTTGAATTAAATAAAAAAAGGCTTTCCTTAAGGAAAGCCTTTTTTTTGTTTTTTTATAATTATTATATTAAGAAGAAATAAATGCTTTCTTTTTTGCTACTGAAGATTCAGGCTTAATAACAATACCTTTAATTCTTAGCCTTTTTACAGGTTCTGATGCATTGGAATTTACGGTAATCATTTTTGAAAAACCACCAGCTCTATTTGTAGCATACTTCACTTCAATTTCTCCTGTTTCACCAGGCATAATTGGTTCAGTTGGTTTTTTGGGAACTGTACAACCACAACTAGATTTAATATTTGTAATTACCAATGGAGATTTTCCAGAATTTGTAAATTTAAATACGCGCACTCCATTAGAGTTTAAATCAATCTTACCATAATCAATAACTTCACTGTCAAATTTAAATACAGGAGCGTTGGGATCTTGTACAGGCTTAGTTACTTCTTTTTGTTGTGCATTTATTGAGAATGTTAAAAATCCAATAAATAATAGTGTCAATATTCTTTTCATAATTTTAGTATTTAAAGTGTAAAGTTAGTTATTTTTTTAAGCTTTCAAAAAATTTTATGTTAAGTCTTATAATTGTACATTTGCAGATTATATTACAAATATTAGACCACAATGAGTTTAGCTACAAAATACAACCCTCAGGATATTGAGAATAAATGGTATGATTACTGGATGAAAAATAATTATTTTCATTCAACTCCAAATGAAAAAGAGCCTTATACAATTGTAATTCCACCACCAAACGTTACAGGTGTTTTGCATATGGGGCATATGTTAAATAATACTATTCAGGATGTATTAATAAGAAGAGCCAGACTTAAAGGTTTTAATGCTTGTTGGGTGCCAGGTACAGATCATGCATCAATTGCTACAGAGGCAAAAGTAGTTGCTAAGTTAAAAGAGCAAGGGATTAATAAATCCGATTTAACTCGTGAAGAATTTTTAAAGCACGCTTGGGATTGGACAGATGAGCACGGTGGAATAATTTTAGAACAATTAAAAAAACTAGGTGCCTCTTGTGATTGGGAACGTACTAAGTTTACAATGGATGAAGATTTAAGTGAAGCTGTTTCTAAAGTATTTATTGATTTGTATAATAAAGGATTAATATACCGAGGATATAGAATGGTAAATTGGGATCCAGCAGCTAAAACGACCTTGTCTGATGAAGAAGTGGTTTTTGAAGAAAAACAAGGAAATTTATACTATGTAAACTATAAAATTGAAGGAAGTGACGATGTTTTAACAATTGCAACGACTCGTCCTGAAACTATTTTAGGAGATTCCGCTATATGTATAAACCCAAATGATGAACGTTTTACTCATTTGAAAGGTAAGAAGGCTATTGTACCAATTGCAAACCGAGTTATTCCAATTATTGAAGACGAATATGTTGATGTTGAATTTGGTACAGGTTGTTTAAAAGTTACTCCTGCACATGATCAAAACGATAAAGCATTAGGGGAAAAGCATAATTTAGAAGTTATTGATATTTTTAATGATGATGCCACTTTAAATTCGTTTGGATTACATTATGAAGGTAAAGATAGATTTGTAGTTCGCAAGGAGATTACAAAAGAATTAGAAAAAATAGGTTGTTTGGTGAAAATTGAACAGCATTTGCATAAAGTTGGAACATCAGAAAGAACAAAAGAAGTTATTGAACCCAAAATTTCAGCCCAATGGTTTTTAAAAATGGATACCATTGTTGAACCAGCTTTAAAAGCTGTTTTGGAAGATGAAGAAATTCACTTTTTCCCAAAACATTATAATAGTACTTATCGTCATTGGTTAGAAAATATTAGAGATTGGAATATTTCTCGTCAACTTTGGTGGGGACATCAAATTCCTGCATATTTTTATGGAGATGGTGTAAATGATTTTGTGATAGCATCAACAATAGAAGAGGCTGCAAAATTGGCTTCAGAAAAATTAGGAAAAGAAATATCAGTGGCTGAGATGACTCAGGATCCCGATGCTTTGGATACATGGTTTTCATCATGGCTATGGCCAATTTCAGTTTTTGATGGTATAAACAATCCAGATAATAAAGAGATTGAATATTATTATCCAACGAACGATTTAGTAACAGGACCAGATATTATTTTCTTTTGGGTAGCTCGTATGATTTTTGCAGGTTACGAATTCAAAAATGAGAAACCTTTTACCAATGTATATTTTACAGGAATTGTGCGTGATGGTAAAGGTAGAAAAATGTCGAAATCACTTGGGAATTCTCCAGATCCAATTGAATTAATGGAGAAATATGGAGCAGATGGTGTAAGAGTAGGAATGTTATTATGTTCTGCTGCTGGAAATGATTTATTATTTGATGAAGAATTATGTGCACAAGGTCGTAATTTCTCTAATAAAATTTGGAATTCATTTCGTTTAATTAAAGGTTGGGAAGTAGATGAAACAATTGTACAACCAAATTCAGCTAAAGTGGCCATTGAGTGGTACCAAGCTAAATTTCAACAAACACTCTTAGATTTAGAAAAATCATTTGAACAATATAGAATTAGTGAAGGGCTTATGAGCACTTATAAACTGATTTGGGATGATTTCTCATCATGGTTTTTAGAAATGGTAAAACCAGCTTATCAACAACCAATTGATGCTAAAACGATGAAAGCAGTGATTGAGTTTTTAGAAAGTAATTTAAAGATATTACATCCTTTTATGCCTTTCTTAACTGAAGAAATTTGGCAAGAAATAACTGAAAGAACTAATGAAGAAGCTTTAATTATTGCGGAATATCCTAAAATAAATAATGTAAATGAATCGTTGATTAATGATTTCAAGTTTACTAGTGAAGTTATTTCAAATATTAGAACTATTAGAAAAGATAAAAACATAGCTTTTAAAAATTCTATTGAATTATTTGTGCTGAATAATGAAAACTCAAATAAAGATTTGGATGCGATTATTCAAAAACTTGGAAATTTATCTTCCATTGAATATGTTACCGAAAAAGTTGATGGAGCACTTAGTTTTAGAGTAAAATCTAATGAATATTTCATTCCTATGACTTCTGATATAAATGTTGAAGAAGAAAAGGCAAAAATAGAGGAGGAGCTTAAATATATTGAAGGCTTTTTGAAATCTGTTCAAAAGAAATTAAGTAATGAGCGTTTTGTTAATAACGCGCCAGAGCAGGTAATAAAAATAGAAAGACAAAAAGAAGCTGATGCCTTAGCTAAGGTTGAAACTTTAAAAACAAGTTTAAGTAACTTATAATAGTATTTATATCAAAAAAATGCCTCTTTAAAGAGGCATTTTTTTTGTCCAGTTAAATTGAGGAATTTTTTCTTTCTTGTTAGAATATTCCATTAATATACGAAACCTTTTTAATCGGGTTTCTTCTTTTTTGGCACTCATAATCCACCAATTACATTGTTTTTTTATAGATTGTGAAAGTGAGTTGTAAAAACTCCAAGCTTGTTTATTCTTTTTAAATACATTCTGAAATTCTTCAGAAAGTTCTGCAGTTGTTTTTTCAAAAGAATAAACTTTGGATTTCTTTTCAAGCCTAAGTTTAAAAGCTTTTAACCCTGCTTCTTTCATAAGGTTTTGCTTAATTAATTTATTGGCCTTTTCAATATTAACAGCACTCCAGTTACTTGATGGTCTTCTGGGAGTAATTCTAATCATGTAACGTTCCTTATCAATAGTTTTTCGCAAACCATCAATCCAGCCATAGCAAATTAATTCATCGACGGATTCTGACCAGGAAAAATTATACTTTGGAGATTTCTTTTTAAAATATCCAAGCCATAATTCTTTTTTAATGGCGTGATTTTTAGATAGCCATTCTCGTAACTCAAAAATGTTTTTAAAAAATGTAGGCTTCATTTTCTAAAGTTATAAAAAAAGAAAGGAAGCATATTTATAATTTATTCATTAATAACAATAAATTCGGTTCTTCTGTTTAATTGGTGCTCATCTTCTGAACATTTTACACCATTTGTACATTTATTGAGAAGAAGTGTTTCGCCATATCCACGTCCACTAATTCTATTTTGGTCGATGCCTTTTGCTATTAAGTATTTCTTTATAGATTTAACCCTATTGTTTGAAAGGTTTAAATTATAACTATCGGGTGCTCTACTGTCAGTATGTGAATTAATTTCAAGCTTAATTGTTGGATATTTTATTAATATATTTATTACTTTAATAAGCTCTTTTTTTGAATCATTTCTGAGATTAGCCTCATTTAATTCAAATTGAATAGGTTCAATATACACCATTTTTTGTTCTCTAATTATAATAAATTCAATATTGCTTTCTAAGTAAAAATTTTTAGAAATGTTATTGTTTAAAATATTAGATGTTCTAAAAGTTTCAATCTCAGAGACATAATTGTTTGAAGAAATAGTTAATCTATAAGGAGTATTACAATTTAATGTAAATCTATATTTGGAGTTATGATCTGTAAGTAAAGAATCTACTAATTTATTATGTTTAAAGAGTTTAAGTTTTGATTTTGTTAGTGGCTTTCCAGTATTTTTATCAAAAACAATACCAGTTAATACTTGATTACAATTAACAGGATATAAGTGGAAATCTTTTTTAGGTAAGTGATCAGTATTACCGGTAGTTTTAAACATATATTTAAGAGTTTGAAAACCATTTTTTTCAATATTTAATTTATAAGTTTTCTTACATTTAAGTTTAAACTCAAAATTTCGACTAATTTTTTTTCTATCATTTATGCTATTATTTGAAATTAAGGTAATTTCAGTATTATCAAGTTGCTCACCGTTTTCAGTATTAAATATTGAACCAGATAAAGTTTGAAAGCATTTTTTAGGTTTTGGTTTAAAAGTATATATGTCAACATCTCCTTTTCCATTTTCTCTATTGGAAGTAAAGTATCCTCTATTTCCTTCCGAATTTATTACGAATCCAAAATCATCTGATAGGCTATTTATGGGATATGGTAATTTTTTAGGTTTCTGATAAATACCATCAACCAATTCACTTTTATAAATATTTAGATTGTCACTATTGTCATGACCATAAGATGAAAAATAGAGCGTATTGTGTTCATCTATGAACGGAAATAATTCTGATTTTACCGTATTAATATTTGGTCCTAAATTTCTTGGTGGCCCGTGACTTCCGCTGTCCAATATATCTAAAACATATAGATCATATTCACCAAAACCATTTTCCATGTTAGAACTAACAAATAAGTGTTTACCATCTTTTGAAACTTTTGGGTTTCTCAAAGAGTATGACTTACTGTTATATCTAAGGGGAGTAATATTTGAGAGGTGAAAATTCTTGTTGAAATTAGCTGAAAAAATGTTTAAAGTTTTTTTAGATTTCTCTGAATTGTTGTTAATAGATGTAAAATAGATTTTTTTTAAATCTGGTGTAAAATCAAAATCGAATTCATAAAACTTGTTGAAGATTTCATTTGAGAGGAGTTTGGGTTTAATAATATTCCCATTTTGATCAATAGATCCCTCAAAAAGGGCTAAGTATAATTCCCTATTATGTTTTCTTCGGTTTTTAATAAACGGTTTGTCTGTTAAAAGTTTTTTTGAAGAAGCAAAGACCAATTTATTGGTTGCTGTGAAGGTAACCCCTAATTCTGCATATTTTGAATTTATAGACATATTATGAACTTCATATTCTTGCTGCATACAGAATAAGAAGTTTACCGTCATTAAAAAAAAGAATTTTAAATAAAATTTCATTTTAAGAGCTTAATAATAATTAAATATTTTTGCTCTGTGGGGATGATTTATTAAGTAAAATATTTACTTGTATGAAAATGTAAACTCCATATTTGTATTGTTAATCAGTGAGTTACAGTATGTAATATACGAAATAATAAATTAATAATAATATGTTAGGAATTATCAAAGCAATGAAAGATAAATTAGAAATTCAATTAGTGTATTGTTTTTAACAACAAATATTCCAACATCAATGTTGATTTTATATGTGAATTAATGTGTTTTTGGAGAGTTACTCACTTCTAAGATTATTCTTAAATTGTGAAATTATCACTGTTAACTATAAAATAAATTTCTAATATTTCTATATTATTCATCAATAACAATAAATTCGGTTCTTCTGTTCAACTGGTGTTCATCTTCTGAACATTTTACACCATTTGTACACTTATTAATTAATTCGGATTCACCGTAACCACGTCCTGTTATTCTGTTTGGATCAATGCCACTATTAATTATATATCTAATAGTAGATTTTGCTCTTTTATCTGAAAGGTTCATATTGTAATTATCTGGAGCTCTACTATCTGTATGCGATTTAATTTCAAGTTTTATGGTAGGATATTTAATTAAAATATTGATAACCTTATCAAGTTCAATACTAGCATCCTTTCTTATACGAGCTTCATTTAAATCGAAATAAATTGGTTTTGTTTTAATCATTTTTTGTTCCCTAACTGTTACAAATTCAACGTTCGATTCCAGGTAGAATGTATTTGTAAGTTCTTTATTCATACTTCTGGAGGTTTGAATAGCAGTTATATCATTGGAGTAATTTAGTTGTGAAGCAACCAGTCTATATGAATGACTACAATCTAATTTATAATTATAATTAGCATTGGAATCCGTTTTTATAGAATCAATTAATTTATTATTCTTATAAATTTTAACGGTAGAATTTGAAAGGGGTAGCTTAGTTTCTTTATCTAGTACAACACCTGAAATAAGCTGTGTACATATTATCGGTGCGAGTTGTAGAGATTGGATTATTTCTGTTTCATGAACATCATTTGTGTTAAATTCAATTTCAGAGGAAGAGAAAAACTGTTTTTCAGCTACAATTTTATAGGTTTCGTTACATTTTAATGAAAAACTAAACTCAGTATCACTTTGTATGATTTGAGAATCTATTAATTTATCGTTATTATAAATTTTAACTTTTACATTCTCTAATGGTTGGTTGGTTGATTTATTGTAAACATTCCCTAAAACAATCTGATCACAAATAATTGGTGCTAGTTTAACATCCTTATTAATTTTAATTAAATCTTTATCAGTTGTAGATAATTCTACTTTTAAATCTTCGAAACCATCCTTTTTAAATACGAACAAATAAGATTCATTACAATTTAATTTATACTTGTATTTTACACCATTTCCTAAATTTAAAGTATCTAACACCTCATTATTTTGATAAATATTCACAGAAACATTATCAAGTAACTTACCATTTGCAGCATTCCGTATTATTCCTGAAATATGCTGATTACACTCTATTTCTTTTGGTTTAAAAGCATATACATCAACATCTCCTTTACCTCCTTTTCTATTAGAGGTGAAAAAACCTGTATTGTCTGTTGGGTTAATTACAAAACCAAAATCATCTGACCCACTATTTATTGGAGCAGGTAATTTTTCAGGAACTTGATATGCTCCATCTATAAATTCACTTTTATAAATATTTAATCTTCCATTTTCTTGATGACCATAAGATGAAAAATAAAGCGTATTATTTTCATCTATAAATGGATACATTTCGGTTTCAAATGAATTAATGTTTGGTCCTAAGTTTCTAGGGGTGCTATGGCTGCCATTACTTAAAATGTCCACAATATATAAATCATATTTTCCAAAACCATTTTTCATATTTGATGAATAAATCAGATGTTTTCCATTTGGAGTAACTCTTGGACTTCTATTTGAATAGTCTTTGCTATTAAATCTAACGGGTTGAATATTTGATAAATTGAAATTACTATCAATATTAGCTTTAAAAAGGTATAGTGCCTGTTTCACAGGCGAGGCATTTTTCTCTTGAACCATATAAAAATTATTCCAGGTAAAATAGATATTTTTATAATCTGGAGTAAAACAAATATCAAATTCAAAAAATTTATTATAGACATCTTTTGAAAAACTTGAAAGAACTTTTATATCACCTTTCTCATCAACTTGCCCTTGAAATATTTCTAAATAAAGTTCTCTGTTATGCTTTCGTCTGTTTTTAGAAAACGGTTTATCTGTTTCTAGTTTTTTTGAAGTTGCGAAAAGTACTTTATTATTATTTAAAAATAACGCGCCCAATTCAGCGTACTTAGAATTTATTGATGTATTTAATATCTCAAATTCCTGTTGTGAATAAATGACGTTGATATTTATTAAAATTAGTAATTTTAAAAGTAGTTTCATTTGATACTTAGTTTTTTTTAGCAAGTTTTTCAAAAACCCATGCAGGTCCAATTAATAAAAATTGTAGATCATTTAAAAATGAAGGTTTTTTACCTTCAATTTTATGACCATAAAATTGTCCAACCCAAGCCAAAATGAAAATTATTAATGAACTATAGATTAAAGAAAATATAGTGGATAAAAAATAATTACCAACAAGACACAAAATGGAAAAAGTTAGCATTCTTACAAATGTAGAAAATGATAGCCATAAGTAAAAAAAAAGTGCCAAAATTAAAACTGGTGATGCCCAATTTTCTAAAAATGGATTATTTATTTTTGTGAAATTTGAAATTAAATTGGGTGGAATACTCATAAAAAGGCCAATAACACTAAAATAAATAGCAGGCACACAAAAAAAATGTATTTTTTGATTTGTTTTATTCTGATGGTTTTCGGCATATAAAGCATACCATTGTTGTAATGTTTTCATCTTTATATCTTATAAATAAAACCTAGTAATTGTTAGTTTACTAGTTTGGTTTTGTATTTTTTTAAAGCAATTTTAATTGTATAAATATAAGAAATAATCAATATTAATAAATGGGTTGATAATCATATGGTAATAATGTTGAAAAGATGTAGAACAGAAAACAAAAGTAAATTAAAATGATTGAATAATATACTTTGCAACTATCTGTAATTTAGGGTTCTACACGGTATTGGTTTAGAGGGGAAGAATTAAGTCTATTTTTTTAATTTAAGCAAACTGTTAATATGTTCAAAATGATGATTGCAGTGCCAGACATATATTCCTATGTTTTTTTAAGAGTTAAGGATTCATTATTTTTCAGGATGAATGAATTCTCTTTTTAACTCCTTTCCTGAAAGTCCTTTTAATAAAAACACCCATTTGGCATGTAACCTATGTAGTGAATTTATAGAATGTTGAATAGGAGCTTACCAACCATCAAATAAATCGGCCCATTTCTCTTCATAGTTGATTGTCATTTAAATTTTGAAATAAATTTTCTAATTTGTTAGGGACTCTTCAAGTATCGTTATACATTCACTAATGTCTTTTTCTGCAATTTGATCAGAAACATTGGGCTTGCCAATAGAATATTTTAGTTTATCTAGTAATTAGTTGTTGGTGTCGTATTTTTTGATGAATCGTTTAGCCCTTGAATTACCCGAGTCTAATGCTAATGATTTTTTATAATTAACAACAGCTGCAACGGTATCACCATTTTTCATCAAGGCTTCTGCATAAGAGTCGTAAACATTATTACTATATGGGTATAAAGCAATATTTATTTTAAAAATTTGTAGGGCTTTATCATAATTTTTATCCCTAAGTTCATTATATCCCATTCTATTGAATAAATTCTCATTAATTGAGCTATCCAAGGAATCTTTCTTTTTAATTGCTAAATATCCTTCCAAAGCTTTTTCAAATTCATTATTTTTTAAAAATTCACTTGGTAATTTTTCATTTAAACCTAATTTTTTAAAATTATAGAATAAGGTATCATTCTCTTGTTTGGGCACTAAAACTATATAGTCTTTACCATTATCAGGGTTTTTTAAAAATTTAATTTTTTCATTCATTTCTTTTACAAAAAATGTTTCATCTCCAACTTTTAATGGCTGAATACTGTTGGCTCCTCTCCATTTCATAAATAATTGAGAATTATCAAAATAAACTTCAATTAATTCATCAGAGTTGTAATAATATCTACCTGTTGCTTTTTTAATGAATTCTTCACTGTTCGCATTATTGCTGCAGTTAATAAGTAAAAGAGTAATTAAAAATAAAAATAACTGTTTGAATTTCATAATTAGTGATAATGAGATATGTAAAAATAAAAAAATCGTCTAAACCTTAAAGGTTAGACGATCATATTATTTTTTCGTAACACTTTTCTTATCCTATTTTACTTATTTGAATAAGTTTAGGCTTATCAAGAATTTCAATTTTTCTATCAGAAACTTTTAAAATACCTTCTTTATTAAACTTAGATAAGGTGTTTATGACGCTTTCTTTTGAATAACCAAGCATATTTGCTAGTTCCTTTCTAACCATGGGTAATTTAAATTTATCTGATTTATATAAGTCAGCAAAATCTAAAAGAATAATAGATAATGCGCCGTCTATATTTTTTTGAGATAAATTGGTAATTCTATGCAATAAACCGTTTGAAACTCCAGACATATGTTTTATTAAGTTTAAAGCAAAGTTTGGATTTGTTTTTATAAAATTTTCAAAAACATTTTTGTCAATAAAACTAACCTTTGTTTTTTCTAATGCGGTAACTGTAAAATCAAATTTTTCAAAGGCAAAACAACAAATAATACCAATAAATGAATGCGAATGAATTAAACCAATAGTACATGGTTTTCCTTCGTTAGTAAATTCTAATTTAACAAGACCATCAATTAAATAAAGAATATGACTAACAGATAAACCTCTTTTTACAATAATTTCTCCCGCCTCAAATTCAATATCGGTTTTATGTGCAATTAACTCATTTTGTTCTTTAGTAGTTAGTTCGTTAAGACAAGCTTTTGCATCAGGAAAACTATAGTCAAAGTCAATTTCTTTTTTTAAAAAATCAGGCATAGCAAAAAATATTAATAAACTACATTATTTATAATGTAAAATTACATCATTATAGTCAAATTATTGCTTTAATTTCTATTAAATATGCCTATGCAAAAAAATATTTTTAATTGTATATGTGAATTACTTTTATAGTAGATAAATTCTTTGAAAATTGAGGCATTTTAGAAATGAAATAAAATGCAAATTTATAAAGATGATTATCTGTTTGTTTGTTTAATTATTGGTATAATATTTAAAAGTTAGCTTAATGAGAGATTTAGTTTTAAAATCATTATTTCTAATTTCATTAATAGCATTTATTGATTTTTTAATAATGATTATAATAGGTTGTACTACTTGTTTTTTTGGATTAAGCGATGAGTTTTACAATTGCACTTATTGTGCTATTGGAAAGGTTGTTTTTATAATATCTATATTATCATTATTCTCGATTTTATTATTTAATTACAAATCGTTTTCATCGAGAAAATTGAATTAAAATTAGATTTTAATTTAGGTACTGTTTTATTGATATACCATTAGTATTAATTGTTGAAATACACTGTGATGGGTGTTATTTTTAAAAAAAGCATTGATTTTTAAATCAATGCTTTTTTATTTATAGTAAAATGTAAAATGGTTTTTATTTCACATTCATAAGTTCTACATCAAAAATTAGTGTAGCATCCGGTGGAATAACACCACCAGCACCTTGGCTTCCATATGCTAAATTTGATGGAATTACAAAACGTGCTTTATCTCCAACTTTTAATAATTGAATTCCTTCATCCCATCCAGAAATAACCTGTCCAACTCCTAATGTGAAGTCAATTGGTTGTTTGCGTTGATATGATGAGTCAAAAACTTGTCCATCTAATAACTGACCTTTATAGTGTACAGAAACAGTTTTACCTTTTTCTGCCTTTGTTCCAGCACCTTCTTGCAATACTTTATAGCGTAAACCACTAGGAGTTTCGTCATACCCTGCAGCTATTTCATCCATAATTTTTTTAGCAGCTTGTTTAGCTTCTTCTTCTCTTTTAGCCCTAGACCCTTCAAAAACTCTAAATGCTTCAACAGCATTAAACTTTTCTGCAGCTTCACCAACTCTTAAAATCTCGATAGATTCTAATTTGTCGCCTTGTGCAACAGCATCAACAATATCTTGTCCTTCAACTACATTACCAAAAACAGTATGTTTGTTATCTAACCAAGGAGTCGCAACATGCGTGATGAAAAACTGACTTCCATTTGAAGCAGGTCCAGAGTTTGCCATTGACAAAATACCTGGAACATCATGTTTTAATTCTGGGTGAAACTCATCATCAAAACTATATCCAGGAGATCCTGTTCCAGTTCCAAGAGGACAACCTCCTTGAATCATAAAATCAGCGATTACTCTATGGAAATTTAAACCATCGTAATATGGAGTTCCTTGTGGTTTTGAATTGTTTTCTAAATTACCTTCAGATAATGCAACAAAGTTACCAACTGTACCAGGTGTTTTTTCAAATTCTAAGTTTACTAAAATCGCACCTTTAGAGGTGTTAAATTTTGCGTATAATCCGTTATTCATTTTCTTAATTTTTAAACAGTTGCAAAGATACATTCTTTAAATTGAAAAGAAAATATTAATTTATTTATTCAATTCCTTCAAAATATGGTTGATAGCAGCATCTAATTGAGGCTGATTTCCATTTAATCTATCTTTAAAACTTTCATTTATGTAAATATCTGGGCTAACACCATTTGTTTCAAGGTTAGTTCCATTTAAAGTGTAACATCCCCAAGCCGGTAATCTATAAAATGACCCATCTACTAATCCTTTACCAGACGTAAAAATTATCCATCTATAAGTTTCAGTACCTATAATTTTTCCTAAACCTAATTCTTTAAAACCAGCTGCTGTCATTTCAGCATCTGAAAGAGATTGTTCGTTAATTAGAAGAACTATTGGTTTATTTCCGTAATTAAAATTAGACTGACTTGTTAATTTTCCTTCTCTATATTTCCAGTTAAGGTATTTTTTCTGACTTAAAAACTGTAATACAGCATCGTGAACATTTCCACCAGTGTTAAAACGTAAATCTACAATTAGACCATCTTTAAAGGCTTCATCACTTACCAAATCCTCTTTAAATTTAGTTAACTCACCACCAGTCATATTTTTCATATGAACATAGGCAATTTTGTTTTTTGATTTAGTATCAACATAATGTTGATTTGCATCTTGCCATTCATCATATAATAATGAACGGATTCTACCATTAGAAGTTGAATGGATATTAACATTGTGATTTTTTCCATTTCTTCTAAAGGTTAGTGTTATTTCATTTATAGAAGAAGGAACAGAGAAATACTTTTCTCTATTTTCATTACCATCCGTTATTAGACCATTTACAGCAATTAATTTATCTCCTTTTCTTATGTCTTTACCAGTAATATCTGTTGGACCATCTTTTACAATTCTTTCAACAATATATGGATTGTTATTGTCAAATATAATTCCAGTACCAATGGTTCTAGTTCCATAATACAAATCTTCTTCTTTTCCGTTTGAAGTAAACCCAAAATGAGATGTGTTTAATTCACCTAACATATCATTAAATATTAAACGAAGGCTAGCTCTACTAGTTACAAAAGGTAAATACTTAGCGTATTGGTCTCTTAATTTTTGCCAGTTTTGACCGTGGAAATTTTCATTATAGAAATTTTCTTCCATTCCAGCCCAGGCTTCATAATACATTTGAACAAATTCTTTAGAAAGTGATTTATTGAATTTATAGTTTAAATCAATAGCCTTTAATTTGTTTGAAGCTATATCAAGTGTATTTATAGTACCACTAATTAAAATATAATTGTTCTCTTTAGTTGAAACTAATTGATAGCCCCAGAGTTTTTTGTCGCTTACCTGTTCTGTTTTATTTTTTTCAAAAGGTTCAATAGTTGTTTTCCAAAGTTGAGATTTTCCTTCACTATGATTAGAAATATATAGTACATAGGTTTTATCTCCTTTTTTAATTAAAGAAGGATCATATTGTTGCCCGAAATTCGGACTAATTGTGGTTAAACGATCCATTAAACCATTTGTATTAATTTTTACAGTTGGTTTATTCTCAGTTTCTTCTTTATCGTCTTTTTTCTCCTTTTTATCGTCCTTCTTTTCTTCAAATAAAGATTTGTATTTATCAATTTTAAAAGGAGCTTCGAATTTATCTAATGCCATTCGATAAATTTTTGAATTCTCTGTTCCAAAAGGATAACTAGGTTGTAATCTGTCTGAAGCAAAGTAAATATATTTTCCATCAGGCGACCAAACAGGCGCGTTTTCTGCAACCTTTGTATTGGTCATATTTATAATTTTTTTAGAAGCGATATTGTAGCTGAAAATATCGTATTCAAAATCTCTTTTTGCGTTGAAGATTATAAATTTATCATCAGGTGAAAAATGTGGAGTTGGAACTCTAAATCCCCATAGTTCATCATTAATAATGACTTCACTTTTGAAAGTTTTTAAATCAATGATTTTGATTTCATTTCTACCACTCACATAAACACCTTTTGATCTATCGCTGTTTAATGACAAACCGTGGCTATTTAATATAGCTTTTGAATGTTGTATTTCTCTTGAAGGGTTATTGGCATTTATACTAAACCAATTATAATAACCTTTAGTAGATTGAGAATATAGTAGTGTTTTGTTGTTTTTCAGCCATTTTACTTCTTCAACAGCTTCATTTTCATTTGTTTTAATCTCTTTTATGAATTTACCTTTAATATCAGAAACAAATAATTTACCTCTCGATACAAATGCAATTTTTTCTTCATCAGGAGATATATCAAAATATGTGATTTCACCTTTTACATTGAATGATTGCTCTTTGTTTAAGGTGTTATTTTTATAAATATGTATTTCTGGTTTAATCGTTTTTCCTGTTGCTACATCATAAACAAATATTTGATAATCTTTTCTAAATACTACTTTTGAACCATTAACACTTACTTTTGGCCACATAATAGACGTTTTGAATTTTGTAAGCTGTTTTTTTGTTCCGTTTGAATTGAAAGAATATAGATTATATTCACCATTTGCCTCATCTGAAATGAAATAAGATTTTCCATTTTTATCAAAAGTAATGGCAAAGTCTTTACCTCTGTATGTAGTATGTTTTTTGAATTCCTTAGTTTTTTTATTGTAGGATTTTATATCAGGATTGTAATCTCCTTTATATCTCTTTCTATGAGCAAACCTTCCACTTTCCCAAGATTCATTAAAATAAATTTCATCATTTGAAGGATGTTCAACAACATTATGTACAGTATTAAAATAATGGTTAAATAATCTTTCAGGAGTACCACCATTTATATTAACACTAAAAGTAGTTACAGAGTTTGATCTGTTACTAGTAAAATAAATTTTAGAATTGTCCCAGCTCCATGATGTAACATCGTCATTACTTTCGTGAAATGTTAATTGCTTAATTTCACCACCATTTAAAGGCATAATATAAACATCTCTATTCCCAAATTGATCACTGGAGAAAGAAAGCCATTTACCATCTGGAGAAACACTTGGATTGGTTTCATTTCCATCCATAGCAGTTAATCTGAGGGCATTTCCACCTTCTGTTTCAACTTTCCATAAATCACCTTCATAACTAAAAATTATAAAATTAGCGTCAGGTGTTAACGTAGGTTTTAGTGTAAAATAAGGTCCTTTTGATTGTGCATTGAATTGCAATGTAATTAGTAAAAAGAAAGTACTAATTAAAGAGTATTTAAGTTTCATTTAAAAATAAAGTTTAATTTGTTGAAAAAATAAATCAAACCTTAAAGTTAAGATAAATAGGGGATAGCTAATTCTTATATTTTTGTTAAAAAAAGAAACCGCAAATAGCGGTTTCTTAATAAAAATTATATGTTATTTTATATTATTCTTCAGCAACAATTGTTGTTGAAATCATTTCAGAAGTTTGTTCAATTTTTTGAGCATCACTAGTTAAACCACATCCTCCTTTTGTTGATTTGCACGAAGCAAAAGATCCAATAAAAATTAGAAATGCAGCTGCATAAAGTATATTTTTTTTCATTTTCATTTGGGTTTATATAATTAACGCTCTAATCTACTAATTATTTTATAATACGAATTTATCTAAAGTATAAATAATTAATTCTTCAACTGGTTTATATGGATCTTCACTAAAAGTACCATTAGCTCTGTTTGCAATAATTGCATTCATTGAACAAGCCTCATGTCCTAATAATTTACACAAACCATAAATGGCTGAAGTTTCCATTTCTAAATTTGTTATTGTTACCCCGTTGAAATTAAAACTATCAATCTTATTATTTAATTTTGGATCTTGTATAGCCAAACGCAAAACACGACCTTGTGGGCCATAAAAGCCTCCTGCAGTTCCTGTTATACCAGCAAAAACTTTTTCGCTAATTAATTTTTTTTCTAAAATTTCACTATTTTTAACAATATATGGTCTTGATTTTTTAGAGCAGTAGTTAGTATGCTCTATAAAAGCATTTTCAATTTCCGTTTCTAAAATATCTTCACAATCATATGCTAAAAGCATTCCATCAAAACCTAGTCCATATTTAGCCAAAACAAAACTATCAACAGGAATATGATTTTGCAAAGAGCCTGAAGTACCAATTCTAACAATATTTAGTTTAGTATGTTCTTTTTTAATGGTTCTAGTTTCCAAATCAATATTAACAAGAGCATCTAACTCATTTATTACAATATCAATATTATCAGGTCCAATTCCTGTTGAAATTACAGAAATTCTTTTCCCTTTGTAAGTACCAGTAATGGTTCTAAATTCTCTTTTTTGAGTTTCAAATTCAATAGTGTCAAAATGCTTTGAAATTTTAGGAACTCTATTTTGGTCTCCAACAAAAATAATGTCGGTTGCTATATTTTCAGGTTTTAAATTTAAATGGTAAATACTACCATCTGGATTTAGTATTAATTCTGATGCTGCTATTTTATTCATAAGTATTATCCGCCAACGCGTTTTACATTATACCCTTGTTTTTTAAGGATTTCCATTATTTTATCTCTATAATTCCCTTGAATTATGATTTCATTATCTTTAACACTACCACCAACACCACATTTAGTTTTAAGTAATTTGGCTAAAGACTTTAAATCATCTTCAGATCCAATAAATCCGGTTATTACGGTAACAGTTTTTCCACCTCTACCTTTATTAGAAAATAAAGCTTCAAGATACTGTTTTTTAGGTTCTAATGTTTCTTGATTTTCTTCTTGATCATATTTAAATTCATCGTTTGTAGAAAACACGAAACCTCCTAAATCATTTAGGCTATTTAATTTTTTTTTACCCATAATTTTAATAAAAAAATAGAATCAAAGTTACTGAATGTATCTTTATTTCTTAAGTTTATTCCAAATAAATATTAACGAAGCTAAAAGTTCAAAAACTAAACCAATTGACATAATCAAATTTGCCTGTGTCCAATCAAAATAATTAGAAATTGCACCGACAATAATTAAAAAAAGTCCGAATGTGAAAAATGAGATTACTCTTTTTGTGATCATTTTAGAAGTCCTAATTCTCTTAAACGTTCATTTAAAAATTCTCCTGCCGTAATGTCATCATAAACTTTTGGATGAGTATCAGTAATACATTCCGTTAAGCAATTTAAAGACATTTCACTAATTGGGTGAGTGAAAAAAGGAATTGAAAACCTTGGTTTGTTCCAATCTTCACGTGGAGGGTTAACTACGCGATGGATTGTAGATCTTAATTTATTATTAGTCAATCGTTCTAACATATCACCAACATTTATAACCAATTGTTCAGGCAATGCAGTAACTGGAATCCATTCACCTTTTTTATTCTGTACTTCTAATCCGGCTGCTGAAGCTCCCATTAAAAGCGTAATTAAATTAATATCTCCATGTGCTGCAGCTCTAACGGCTCCTTTTGGTTCTCCTTCAATAGGAGGGTAGTGAATAGGGCGTAAAATACTATTTCCATTAATTACATATTTATCAAAATAAAGTTCATCTAGACCAATATATAAAGCTAAAGCACGTAAAACATAAATAGCTGTTTTTTCAATCATTTTATAAGCTTCCATTCCTACATTATTAAAATTGGAAACTTCATTAACAAAAACATTACTAGGATATTGAGCTTTTAACTTATCATTATCAACAACTTCTTGTCCAAAATGCCAGAATTCTTTTAAATCACCTTGACTTCTACCTTTGGCGCTTTCTTTTCCAAATGAAGTATATCCACGTTGACCACCAATTCCTTCAATTTCATAAGATTCTTTAATTTCCTCTGGTAGCTCAAAAAACTGTTTTACTTTTTCATATAATTGATCAGATAAGTCATCTGATAGAAAATGCCCTTTTAAAGCAACAAAACCGATTTCTTCATAAGCTTCACCAATTTCTTTTATGAATTTTTGCTTTTTTACAGGGTCTTCAGATAAAAAATCAGATAAATCAACACTTGGAATATTTTTCATGAGTAGTAAAATTTGTTAACCTTTAAAAATACTAAAAAATTATTTATTCTTTTTAAGTATTGGAATTAGATAACTTATAGTATAATTAAATCCTACACCAGTGTTATTTAAGAATACTCGGTTAAATCCGGGTACATGTAAATTTTTGAAATTTTCAGGTTCTTTAGAACTTATCAATTTGTTAAAACTAATACTTGTACCTAAAAATAAATTTTTTAAAGTTTCTACTTTCATTCCAAAAACAAATTCAACCCATTGTGCGGTTAAATCGTTAAATTTTGTATTTGGTTCAACTCCAACAGGGATAAAATAGGTTCCTTCAATATTTGGAGTATAACTGTTCAATGTTTGATCAAACATGCTTATACCATATCTTAAACCCACATAAATTTCATTATTCATGCCTTTCCAGTTTTCATAAGCATTGTAATTAAAACCGGCCTTAAAATAAGATCCTTTAGTACTGAAATTAATATAATCTTCATTTGTGTTTTTATCTAAAAAACCTAATTCAATGGCGGCATAATAATTTCTGGAAATTCGAAAATCACTAACAATTTCTAAACCTTTGGTATTACTTTCAATAAACGAATTTATTGGTCTATTTAAATCAACACCAATTCTAATACCGTAACTTTCTTTAACTTTAACTGTGTCCTGAACTTCTTGAGATGTTACAACCCCAGAAAATAAAAGACTAATGAAAAATAGTAATATGTGCTGCTGTTTCATCTTCAATTGTTGAATTGGTTGATTCGGTTATATTAATATTTTTTATCCAATTAATGGTATTACTATCTAATTGAAAGTTTTCGAAAACAGTTTTATAGCCACATGAGCGCGAAACAAAAACATCTTTTTTTGTATAGCTAAACTTAAGGGTATCTTTTACTTGATTCTTTTCCAAAATAAAAGTGGTAATATCTGCATTTAAATCAAGTGGAATATAAATGGAATCTGTAGAGACTCCTGTAAAATCTTCTATTTTTGATTTGCCTTCAACCCAAACTGAATCTAATTGTGCCGATTTAAGATCTGTTTCTGTATCATTATTATAAAACCTAATAATTAATTTAGGTGTTGTTCCATCAATACAGATATCATCCTTTTCACAGCTTAAAAAGGCTAAGAAAGAAACAATTATTAAAGCAAAATACTTTTTCATTACTAATTTTTATTTTAATTCTAATAAAACAACATTTTCCACATGATGTGTTTGTGGAAACATATCAACGGCTTGTGTTTTAATAATATTGTATTGATCTTTCATTAAAGATAAATCACGTGCTTGAGTTGCAGAATTACAGCTTACATATACAATTCGTTTTGGTGAAATTTCTAATATTTTGGCAACTACATTTTTGTGCATTCCATCTCTTGGAGGATCCGTAATAATTACATCTGGTTGTCCGTGAGTTTTAATAAAATCATTATTAAACACATCTTTCATATCACCTGCATAAAACTCAACATTATCAATTTTGTTAAATTTAGCGTTTAATTTGGCATCTTCAATAGCTTCGGGAACTGATTCTACACCAATAACTTTTTTGGCTTTTTTAGCAACAAATTGTGCAATGGTTCCAGTTCCTGTATAAAAGTCATACACAGTTTCATTTCCCGTTAAATTGGCAAAATCACGTGTTATTTTATATAATTCATATGCTTGTGCTGAA
>Ga0193952_1000179_pt1 | contig 26769 bp, 22 predicted proteins | sample BB_3_MG_FD_140368 | JGI IMG/M metagenome (GOLD analysis project Ga0193952, IMG submission 140368) | Microbial mat bacterial communities from the Broadkill River, Lewes, Delaware, United States - BB_3_MG | ecosystem: Environmental > Aquatic > Freshwater > River > Microbial mats | place: USA... | reverse complement strand
ATTCGTATTCCCCTTCTTTATGAACATCTGCATAAGTAGTAGTTCCGAAGTCATTTTCATTCCATACAATATCAAATACAGAATCAACACCTTGTAAATACATAGCAAGTCTTTCAGTTCCATAAGTAATTTCAACAGCAACTGGATCACAAGGTAAACCACCTACTTGTTGGAAGTATGTAAATTGAGTAACTTCCATACCATCTAACCAAACTTCCCATCCAAGTCCCCAAGCTCCAAGAGTTGGCGATTCCCAGTTATCTTCAACAAATCTAATATCATGTTTAGATAAATCTAATCCTAAATACTCTAAAGACTGTAAATATAAATCTTGAATATTATCAGGACTTGGTTTGATTAAAGTTTGGAATTGGTAATAAGCACCTAATCTATTTGGGTTTTCACCATATCTTCCATCAGTTGGTCTTCTACTTGGAGCTACATATGCTGTTGCCCATGGAGTTGAATCTAAACTTCTTAAAAGTGTTGAGGGGTGGAAAGTACCAGCACCAGCTGGAATATCATAAGGCTGTACAATATTACATCCTTGTTTTGCCCAGAATTCTTGTAATTTTAATAGAATTTGTGAAAATGTAACCATCTATTTAATTCCTAGTTTTTAATTTCTTCTAAATCAAAGTATAAATTCAAGTATTACCTATACAACAATAGGAAAAACTTGAATCTATATTTAATACAGTATTGTGATACATATATATCGAGTTTTAATAAAAAAGTAAGCTTAGCACTATTTAAAATAGTGCTAAGTTATATTATAAAATTATTTCTATTTCTTTTGAATCAGTTTCAACTTTTTTAGCTTGAACGATTCTGTCTTCTTTTAATTTTACAGCTAATTCATTATCAGAAATTGCTAGAATTTGCATTGCAAAATAAGCTGCATTAACTGCACCAGATCTTCCAAGAGCAACTGTTCCAACAGGCATACCAGCAGGCATTTGTACAGTAGAAAGCATAGCATCCATACCATCCATTGCTCCACCTTTCATAGGTACTCCAATAACAGGTTTAGTTGTTCCAGCAGCTAAAGCACCAGCTAAATGTGCAGCCATACCAGCAGCAGCAATAAATGCAACAGCACCTTTTTCTTCTGATTCTTTAATATATGTTTTAGTTCTCTCAGGTGATCTGTGAGCAGATGAGATAACAATTTCATATTTAACGTTAAATTTTTCGAAAGTATCAGCACAGTGCTTCATAATCTCATAATCAGATTTACTTCCCATAATAATTGATACAAAGTTCATATTTAATCCTTAAGTTTTTTTATCTAAAAGTTGCGATTATATCAAAAACTTTCTAATAGTTTAATAATTCTTGAAGTTTTAAAACTTTCCCATGATGAAAATTTATCAAAAACAAGTGAATCATCATCAAAAATAAACTGAGAATAACTCTTTGATTCATCTATTATTTTGATAGTTTTAACATACTCATAATATTTTGTATAAAGTTGTGAATTTTCTTGAGTAAAAATTACAACTGAAGGTATCATAAAAGCATCAGAAATATGATAAGTGGATGTATTTGCACTTACAATTGCATCCATATTTGAAACAATGTATAAAAAATCGTTAAAAGATTTTGATTCTTTTGAAATATCAATAAACCTATCATCTTTAAATTTTGGATCAATTTGTAAAGTAGATACAACTATATAATCATCAAGTTTTTTTATTAATTTTTTAAGAATTTTAACAGCATATGCTTGTGGTATAGATTTTTCTATATTTGCAGAATATGGATGAAAAAGAAGAACTTTTCCTCTTTTTTTAATATCTTTAATCTGTGTAATTAGACTTTCACTTGGTTTAGTTTTATTCACATCTAAATAATTATATTTTAATTCATCTGGAATATTTTTATAATCAATACCAAATTTATATAACCATGCATCCACATAATTTAATTCTGTATAAAAAGATGATTTTAAAGAGACTAAACTATTATCAATAAAAAAATCATATTCGCAAAGTTCTTTAGAATTAATACTTAAAGGTTTTATTTTATTAATAAAATCTTGATTTTCATATATTGATTTATCTCTTGAATAAAATGTATTATTAGAAGCTTGAATATATAAATCAATCTTTACTTCCTCATAAACCTCTTTAAGTTTATTATTTAAAATTCTAAGAGCTGTTGTTGAAGCAAGCATTTCACCAATACTATTACCTAAGGATCCAATTATCGCAAGGCTTATACTATTTTTTTTAACTTTTTCTAATTGTTCAGAAATATCAACTTTTATTGTTGATTGAAGAAAAGACTTTACCCCATCTTTATCATTAGTAAAAGTGTTTTTCGTTGAATTTTTATGATCTTCATATATTAAATATTCATTTTTATTTGAGATACCAAGTTCAATAGGAAAACCATCTACTGCTCTTACTCTATCTTCTTTTAAAAGTCTTGTTTTATATCTCTTCTCATCAACTTTTTTAAATACTTCTTTAATATCTTCAAAATCATCATAGGTAGTTATATATACAGTTTCATTGTTTAGGTTTGATGGTTCCTTTAGTTTAAAGTATTTAACTAAAGTACCATCAGTTGTTTTTATATTTATATTTTGTGAGACTCTAAAAAATATCATACTTATTTTTTAAAAGCTTCACCCTCTTGGTCTGTTTCTACTCTTAACATTGTTAAGTAAGGTAATTTTCCAGGAAGTTGAATTTTATTTGTATTTCCACTATGAACTGATTCTAACTCTTTATTTGTTTCAGTTAAAATTTTATTGAAGCTAATATAGTAAATACCATCTTCTTTTTTATAAATTTTTCCAAGTTCATTATCACACTCTACAATTTCTACATCTCTTGGTGCAAAAATTTCTATTTCATCTTGAGGATAAACTTTGTATTTACACATAAAGTGATCTTCATCTTCAGTTACTAATCCTGTAACTTCGTATGAACCTTTTGATAATGCATATTCATGGTTTTGAGAATCTGTTTTTTCAAATGGTCTATGCACTAAATATGCATCAGTAAACCCTCTGTTTTTTGTCGTATGTAATTCTCTTTGATACTTATCTGCATCAAATGTATCTGCATAATAATCATCAATAGCTTCTCTATATGCATTAGCAGTAACTGCTGCATAATAAGGTGATTTTGTTCTACCTTCAATTTTAAGTGAATCAACAGCACCTGAATCCATGATTTCTTGGATATGTGAAGCTAAGTTCATATCTTTTGAGTTAAAGATATATGTTCCAACACCAGGATCTTCTTCTAATCTAAACAGTGTATTTTGATTTTCACTTTCAGCATATAATGTATAATTAAATCTACAGTCATTTGCACATGAACCTCTATTAGGCACACGTCCACTTTGAACTGCTGAAATTAAACATCTTCCAGAGTATGCAAAACACATTGAACCGTGTACAAAAATTTCAATTTCCATATCTGGTAAATGTTTTTTAATTTGTTGTACATCTTTTAGAGAAATCTCTCTTGCAACAACAATTCTTTTTACACCTAAATCCCAGAATACTTGTGCATCTAAATAATTAAGTACATTTGCTTGAGTTGATAAATGAACATCAATATCAGGAGCAATTTCTCTACATAATTTAACAACACCTGGTGCTGCTACAATAAAACCATCTGGTTTTACTTCTGCCATTTTTTCAATGTGCTTTTTTAATAAATCAATTTGTGAATTAAATGGGAATCCGTTAATAGTTGCATAAACTTTTTTCCCTCTGGCATGAGCGTAGTCAATACCTTCTTTAAATGTTTCAAATGTGAACTCTTTACCAGCTCTAATTCTTAAACTGAAATGACTAACACCAGCGTATACTGCGTCAGCTCCATAATTAATAGCAATTTTTAGTTTCTCTAAGTTCCCTGCGGGGGAAAGTAGTTCTACTTTTTCACTCATAAATTTCCTTTTATTATTCATTATCATATTTGTTTGTTTTAAAATCCGTGATTATATCTAAATTTCAATAAATATTAAAGAGGATAATTTTACTCTGCTTTTACATACTTTTTATACAATACAAGAAAAAAGGAAAGAAATGAGAAAAATTATTTTATCTACACTACTTTCAAGTGGATTAATCTTTGCAGCAGACTTACAAAGTAAGGGAGTTGAAGTAACTTATACTGATTCAAATGATGATGAAAAAACTGTTCTAATTAAAAGAGTTAAAAATGAAAAATGTGCAAAAGTTAACTTTTCACCTAAAGCTATTTTAGGAGGAGATTATGCAAGTGATGAAATTCCAAAAGAGTGTAAAAAAACTTTTGTGACATCTTATGGAAAAATATCACCTATGAAGTTTGATGAAAAAGTTGATACATATGGAGAACTTGAAGTTTTAGAGTTTATAAAAAAAGCTAAAACAAATGAAAATATGATGCTAATTGATTCAAGAACAGAAAACTGGTATATACAACAAACTATTGCATCGGCTCAAAATATTCCATTTATTTACTTAAATAAATCTCAATATCCAGAAGAATTTGCAGAAGCGCTTGATACAATTGGTGTAAAGATTACAAAAGATGGATATGATTTTTCACAAGCTAAAGAGTTATTATTATTTTGTAATGGTGCTTGGTGTGCCCAATCTCCAATTTCAATGGAAAAACTTATAAAATTAGGTTATCCAAAAGAAAAATTAAATTGGTATAGAGGTGGGATTCAATCTTGGCTTACTTTTAATTTACCAACTATTGAACCATAAGAAAAGCTTCTTTTAGAAGCTTTCCCATTGATCATCATCTCCTGATGATGATTGTTGTACTACAGGGCTAGGTTTTGTAGTTGTTTTTGATATTACAGCTTCTCTTAGAGGCTCAAATTTTGTTTGTTTTTCTAATTCTTTTTTCTCTTCTATTTCAATCACATTATCTTTTTTAATTTGATCTAAGGCTTTAAATACTTCATCAACTCCCACATCAATTCTAAATGATATATCACTTAATACAACATTGTCTTTATAATCTTTTGCATTAGCATTAATATATTCTTGAACTGTATCATGAACTACAATATGTTTCTCTTTTAAATAAGACCAATTTGAAGTTTTAGTAAAGGCTTTTCCTAATCCTTCTTGTTCAATTATCCATTTTCCAAGATCACATTGAGTTGGCTCTGTAACAGCCCATGTAGTTTTTGTAGTACCTACTTTATCTAAGTTATCATTTTTGAATTTAATATGATCATTTTTCAATTTAGAAACTTTAAATACTAAATCAATATCCGCAATTTCATTTGCAGTAGATTCATTAAAACTTGCTCTATCTGCAATTTTTAATAAGTTATCTGATAATGAAGAAACTTCAGTTGCTAAATGACTAATAGTTGTAGCAGAACTTGCATTTACTTGTGTCGCTTGGTCTAAAGCATTTATTGCATCATTTATTTGAACAATTCCACTTTCTTCTTCTTTACTAGCACTTGAAACACCTTCAATTAATTCAATTGTTTGATTGATTTTATCATTTAAACTTGTATAACCGCCAATCATATCTTTAGCAATTACTTTTCCTTCATTAGCTTTAGATGTTGCAGACTCTACTATTGTTTTAATTTCTTTAGCAGCGTCAGCTGATCTATTTGCAAGATTTCTAACTTCTTGTGCAACTACTGCAAAACCTTTTCCAGCTTCACCTGCTGTTGCTGCTTCTACTGCTGCGTTAAGAGATAGAATATTTGTTTGGAATGCAATTTGATCGATAATAGTAATTGCATCATTTATTGAATTTACTTGCGTATCAATATCATCCATTGCTTTTGTAGTTTTTGATGCTAAATCTTCACCCTCTTTTGATGAACTTTGAAGTTCATTTGCTAAAGTTGACATTTGCTGAACTTTTTGTACACTTGATTTAATAATTGCTGTAATTTGCTCAACAGCAGCAGCCGTTTCTTCAAGAGATGCAGCTTGTTCATTTGCAGAACCTGATAAACTATTAGCAGAAGATGATAAAATATTTGTATCATTATTTAACTTTTTACCACTTGCTGTAATCATAGATAAGAATTCAGATACTGTTCCACCTAATAACTGTGTACTTGCAGTAATAGATGATACGATACCATTTACTTTTGATGTATCTAAATTAGGGTTTGTACTAAAGTTCGAACCACCATAATCAATTAAAGCATTATTTAGACTAACTAAGTTTTCATTAGTTTTATCAAGCATAGAATTAATTGAATTTCTAAGCTTTTGAATTTGTGGATTAGATGAATTTTGTTCAATTCTATATACATAAAAACCATTATTCACTTTTGTAATTACATTATCAACTTCTTCAATTACTTTTGAATCTTCTTCAAAAGCATCTTGCAGTTTTTTAATATAACTATTAAAGCTATCAACTAAGACACCTATTTCATCATCTGATTGCTTTTCTATTATATTATTAGCATTATTACCATCTGTCATAGATTTAACAGCTTTATTTAAATTAGAAATTGGTGTTAAAATTGCTTTTTTTACTAAATATGAATATAGTAAATAAATTAAAATTACTGAAACTAATGTAGTTATTATTATTTCAAATAAAATTAAATTTATCTCTTCTTTTGTTTTTTCTTTCATAGAAACTACATCAGCTTCTATATCATCTACATAAGCTCCTGTTCCTATAATCCAACCCCATTGATCAAACTTTTGAACATAAGAAAGTTTTTGTTGAGGAGCATCAAAACCTGGTTTTGGCCATAAATATGGAACTAATCCACCTTTTGAGTCTTTATTTGCAACTTTAACAAATTCTTGGAAAATAAACTTTCCATTTTTATCTTTTAAGTTTGTTAAATCTTTCCCATCTAAACTTGGTTTGATTGGGTGCATAATAACTTTCGCAGAAGTATCATTTATCCAAAAATATCCAGATTTACCATATCTCATTTTAGAAATTGTAGATAAGGCTTCTTTTTTAATTTTCTCAGATATATCAGAAACGTAAGAACCCGTTCCTACAACCCAATCAAATTCTTTAAAAAGTTTTACAAAAGAGACTTTTTTTTGTGGTTTTTCAAAACCTGGTTTTGGCCAAACATAATCTACAAAACCACTTCCTTCATTTTTACCAACATTAGCAAACTCTTTAAATATTAGTTTTCCACCTTTATCTTTATAATTATAAAGGTTTTTACCATTTAGTTGTGGTTTAATAGGATGCATAACAATCACAGCTTTTGTATCATTAATCCAAAAATAACCATTATCTCCATATCTAGCTTTTTCAACAATAGATTTTAACCTAGTCTTTAATTCAGCAGTAGTAAGGACATCTTTATACTTTTTATATTCACCTTCTAAAATAGAGAAAATAAAATTTGTTTGCTTTTCAAGTTCTTCTTGTACTTCAAACTTCATCTTTGAAATACTAGTTCGTTTATGATAAGCATCAACAGTTTTTATAGCAAGAGATACATAATTTTTAAGCTCAGCTTCTTTTTTAGCATAGGCTTCTTTTTTATACTCTTCAACATTTTCACTTGAAAGCTTTTCAATAGCAATAATAGATTCTAATGCAATTGCAAAAGAAACAACTAATATTGTAAAAAGCGCTAACAGTAAAAGTTTCGTTTTGATAGTTATATTTTTAATCATGACATGTCCCTACTTGTGTAATAGTTTTATATCATAGCTACACAAAAGTTAAAAAGTCAAGTTTTTATAGGGTTTAAATAAGTTGTTTTCTAATTTTATTATGGATTTAACCCAAGTTAAGTCTAACTCGAGTTAAATTATTTAATTATTCAGTTGAAGCAGTAAGAATATCAACCATTCTTTTTTGAGCATCTTCTAATGCATCAATTGCTTTTTTATCATCTATACTTAAAGAGCTAATCCAATTATATACATTTGGGTATGCCATATGCATGATATTTTTTCCACTTTCTTTATACATATATAGTGAACATGGAGCAAAGGCACCAGCTTCTGGTCTAGTTTTTGCAACATTATAAATTACAGGTAATTTACAAATTGAGTAAACGTCATAGAAATCAAATTTATTATATTTGTTTTCTTTGAAGTCATAGTTTACATCTGTAAATCCAGCTTGTACAAAACCATTAGGTTTTAATTCACCTTCAAAAGTCATTTGAACTTCATCTTTTTCATCTTCCCACTCTTCTGGATCCATTTCCATAGTATATGAAGAAACAAGCTTTTTATCAGTTTTTGATACTTTATATTTAAAAGATTTAAAAACACCCTTTGGCATTGCATCTTTTAAAGCTTTTGTAACTAGATTTTCAATTGTAATAAGTTGTTTATTATCAGCAGGGATTCCCATAATCTTAGCCATAGTAGCAGCAGTTAAAGAAGAAACATTTATTGTATTCTCACCTTTTTTTGTATAAATACTCATACTCATTGGTGCAAATAGACCAAAATTTGAATATTTTTTTGATAATTCTTGAACTTGTTCAATATTATAAAGTGTGAATAGATTATAGATTTTAAAATCAGTTTCACCAAACTGTTTCTTAAAAGGTGTATTCATATCTCTATTATCAGAAATATAAAATCCTGCTTTTTTAAATGATGATTCTATTGTTTTTGCAGTGATTTTACCATCGCTATTTTCAACAGAAAAAACTCTTACATCATTTGCAAAAAGTGAAGTTGCAAGTAGTGATAAAAAAGCAACTGTTTTTACTAATCTTGACATCAGTATCTCCTAAATTTATTTTGAAGGAGTATATCAATTTTATGTAAAAACAGTGTAAAATTATAAGTAAACTTTATATATTAAGGTCGTATATTAATCCAACCATCAACTACTCTTTCCATAACCTCAGCAAGGCCTGCTTGAACATAGCTAATATCTTCAATCATCATTTCTTTCATCCATTTTTTACTACTCATTGTATTTTCACAAGCAATAAATTCAATATCTGATTGCATAAAAGATTCTATTCTTTTTTTAAAATGATTATCTTCTTTTTTTAGCACTTTTAATCCATTATAATATGCCACAATAGAAACTTCTAATGTTCCACTTGGATACTCTTTCATAATATTAGAAACTGAATTTAAAATCTGTTCAATTTTCTTATCATCATTTGTACCTATTTGAATAACCATTTTTCTTGGGTTTTCGAAATCTGGTTGAGGATCAGAGTATTCCATTTGTGCAAAAAGCAGATTTATAGCAAATAATAAGCTTAGTATAATTTTCATATTTACTCCCATTCAAGTTGTTGATAAACTTTATATATATTTTTTCTGTGTAGTTCATTATATAATTTTTTATCTTTGTACATAGGAAAATCTAACTTCTTAGCAGCTTCATCAATTTCAACACCATCATCAATAGCAGTTCTAACATCATTTTTAAGTTTTAATAAATATTCTTTTGTATTAGAATGAGCTTTAATAGAAGTATCATGACCATGTCCTGTAATCATATGTTTAAAATCTAATTTTTCAATTTTGTCTAATGTAGACAACCAACCATTAATATCTCCATCTCTTATAGATAATACTCTCTCATTAAAAGCTAAATCTCCAACAAATACTACTTTTTCTTTCTTATCATAAATAACCAAATCTGATTTAGTATGTGCTTGATTTTCAAAAATATAAGCTTCCATATCTCCAAAAGTTGTTTTTTCTTTTGTTAATAAGGTTTCAGGTAAATATGAAATGGTACCTGCAAAAGCTTCTTTTTTTATCATCTTTTCCATTCTAGTATCATCATGCTGTTCATGTATATGTTCTGAACCTATGATTTTACTTCCACTTCTTTGATAAAATATATTACCACCTAAGTGATCATCGTGAGTATGAGAATTAAATACATATTTAACAGGAAGTTTAGCTATTTTATTCATAATACTATTTACTTGATGGGCATATTTATATGTAGGGCCTGAATCAATAACTATATAAAAGTCATCCTTGTTTATATAACAAGTATTAACCATATTACCATTATTGATTTTATTTGGACTTCCAACATCACCAAAGAAACAGTGAATATTTTTTGTAATTTGTTTTGGTTTTAAATTATAATCATATGAGAAAGCATAAAGAGATGAAAATGCTATTACTCCTATAATTTTCATAATAGATTTCATCATCTTTTGCCTTTTTTTATTAAGATCTTTTTGAAGGACATCCCGTATTAAAGTCTACAATATTTACATTTGTATCTTTTGTTGAAATATCAATTGTTCCTTGTCTTTTGATGTAGTCTCTAGTTACATCATATACTGGTTGAATCTTAGATTCTTGTAAGTTCTTACCAGCATTTTGTAAGTTTCCACCCCATGAAGAAATTTTATAGTTTCTTCCTAAGTCAAGAGGCTTACCATTTACTTTAATATTTGCGATTCTTGAACCTGGTTTTCCACCTATTTTAATATCATAGTGAACACCACCAAGTCTAGACATATCTCCACCTTGTTGATATAAAGGATTTGGATTAAATACGTTATCAGCAATATCTTCTAATAAATTCTTTAATTGCTCACCTTTTAAATCAAAAGTATATACTTCAGGATAAGTAATAGCAGTCATATCATATACATTATCCATAGTAATACCTTGACCTCCAAGAACAGTAGAACCCCATCTATAACCAGGAGTAAATGAAATCTCAGAATCCATAGTATCCATAATTGAGTTACCAATTAAGGCATCAAATGTAGAGAAGAATGTATCTCTTTTATATAAAGTATGTTTAGTAGTTCCAAGAACTTCATTTAATTCTTTATCAAATGGTGCATGTAATTCATTAACTAATTTTTGTGTTCCAGCATGAGCAGGAATTAAATCAGATGCTACAGGAATTAACTTATATGAATAATCAACAACTTTTTTGTTTTTAATCTCTAAGTCAAGTCTTGATACATATTTACCATGAGAACCAGAGATAATAATAACAGTGTTATTAACTACGATTGGTCTAGGTGCTGGATCATGTGTGTGTCCTGACATAATAAAGTCAAGTCCATTTACTTTTTTAGCAACTTCTTGATCAACAGAGAATCCATCATGTGATAACATAACAACTGCATCAACTTTCTTTTCATCTCTTAATTCATCAATAGCTTCTTGTAATGTCTCTGTATTAATACCAAAAGACCAACCTTTAGTTAAGTGCTTTGGATTAGCAGTGGAAGTAAATGGGAAAGCTTGACCAATAATACCAATTCTATGTCCACCGATTTCCTTTATTACATATGGTTTAAATACTTGTTCTTCAAAAGTATCAGACCAAGTATCGTTATCTACAATATTTTGAGCAATGAAATCTGCATCCATTTTCTCAATTAATTCCATTACTCTCTCTTTACCATAAGTAAATTCCCAGTGTCCAACCATTACATCAATACCAAGGTCATTTTGAGCTTTTACAATAGCTTCACCTTTAGTTTTTAATGCAACTGCTGTACCTTGCCAAGTATCACCAGAATCTAAGAAAAGAACATTCTCTTTTCCTCTATCTCGTCTTACTTCTTCAGCAATAGTTTTAATATGAGCAACACCACCCATTTTTCCAAACTTTTTAGCAAGTTCATCAAAATTCATATATGTATCAAAATATGATTGAAGACTATTTGGCTTTTGACCATAATAGTTCATAAATTCTTGACCACAGATAAATCCAGGGTTTCCAACTAAATCAGGGGCAGAGATTAAAGTTGATGGCTCTCTCCAGTATAATGGTTTTAAGTGAGCATGTAAATCACAAATATGTAAAATCGATACATTTCCAACTGGTTTAATATCCATAAGTGTTGAAGCTGTAATATCATTTGGTAATACGCCAGATATTTTAGGTGTATTACTTCCTGCCATTAAATTAGATGCTGTTACACTTCCAACTCCAAGTGCAGCTGTAAGCTGCATAAAATCTCTTCTTGAAATATCCATAATTTACCTTTTAAGTCCAGGAATAGATAGAGTCATACCTTTGTTTAAATTAGCAACATAAACTTCTAAAGCTACCATTTCAGCAGAACCTACTGGAATTTTTGCTTGCATAGAGTTATTCATACATTGTTTAAATCTACCTTGTAATGTAACAACTTTAGATTTTTTCATTCTGTATGCTGGCCATGTACCCATAGAGTTTGCAGTTTCACTAGAAACCATTGGTAATTGCTGTGTTCTTAAAATCAAATCAGCTGCACCTTTTGGAGCTGCTTCATGACAGTTAGCACATGATAAACCTCTAGTTCCTCTTTTAGTATCCCACATTTTTTTACCTAATGCATAAGAAGCTTTCATTTGCTCATTTGCATTAATATCTACATTGATTTTTTCATCATTTGCTAATGACTTAACATATGAAAATAAAGAAATCATATCTCCACTTGTTAATTTATATGGTTTTTTTCCATTTGCTACCATTGCCATTTGTAAAGCTTGGTCAAGTCCTATAACTTTTCCTGCTTGTTTCATATATCTTGGGAATGTAGCAATATATTTTGGTAAATCATCAGTTTTTACACCAAAAAATTTAGCTAAACCTTCTTCATCACCTACAGCTTCTTCTATTAATTCTGAACCTGCATCAACTTCTAAATCTGCTGGATTATTCTCTTTTAATTCTTCATACATCGCTTTATCTGCTGCACTCATTGTAAATGATTCTGCATTTGCACTTAAAACAATAGATGAAGCTAAAAGTGTTGATAATAAAATATTCTTAGTCATATCTTTCTCTCCTGATATTTATAAGAAAGTAAAAGCAATTATGCTTTTACTTTTACTTTTTTCTTTTTAGTTTGAGTAGCGCCCATGTTGTCTTTAAATACAGCTTTTAATGTATTTTTACCGTCAACTTTTAACTTCACTTCATAAAATGGATTAGCTGAAATTGTTTCCCAACCTGCAATCTTAGTTAATAAAGTATCTCCCCAGTAAAATTCGATATCATCAATAAAGTGAGCTGGTTTTAATTCTCCAGTTTTTTTATCTTTTACAAGTCCAGTATCCATAGGATGCATTACCATTAATGATACTTTTGCAATTTCTCCTACTTTTGGCTTCTTTGGTTTAATTTTAATTAGTGCTTTTCTATCTGCCATTTTCTTTTCCTTTTATATTCTTTTTTATTTTTATGTATTTATTTTTTTATTTTTGAAAAAAGGGTTTGATCAACCACATCCACCAATAGTAACTTTTACTGATTTTTTAGCCATTAAGAACTCACCTTTAGAAGTTTCAGCAATAACAACAACTTCTTGAGTACCACCTAATTTAATTCTAGTTGAGAAATATGCTTCACCATTTGCAGGAGTTAAGAAAACATTTGCAGATCTAGCATTACCATTTTTTGTAGTTAGTACATTAATTGATTTAATGTAATTGTCTTTATCCATTGGATGATTAACTGTAACTTTTACAGGTACAACTTTTCCATTTTCAGCGATTTCAGGAACTTTTAGTTCAACTTTATCACTCATTACAGCTTTTTTACCATTTGTAACAGCATTTTGAGCACTTGCAAAATCCATTGCATATTTGCTTCTTCTTTTAACTTTTTTAGCTTCAGCTGCCATTGATACAGATGGACTTACAGCAAGTACAGCACCAGTAATAGCGGCACCTCTTAAAAATTCTCTTCTTTGCATTTTATTATCTCCTTAGTTTCTAGTAGCAAATAAATATGAAACAATGTCACATATTTCTTTATCATTAAATAAATTTGTAGTTCTATTAATTGTCATAACTGAATCTTTGTTTTCAACTCTTGGATCAGCAATTTTTTGGAAAACCCATTGTGCATCTCTTACACCTGAATTAACAAAGTTAGCTTTATAACCTGTTAAGTCTGGTCCAATATTACCTGCTCCAATAGCACCTTCAATATTATGACAGGCAACACAGTTACCAAATGGTTTAGTTTTTCCATTAACTTTTTTTAATGTAGTTCCAATTTCTTTAGCATGAGCTGCTTTCTTTTTTGCTTTTTTCCCACTTAAGTTATGGAAGAAAAACTCACCTCTTGCAATTGCATTTGCATCACTTGAAACACAATCTTTTGGCATAGTCCATTTTGTTGGCTCAGGTGTCCAATCTTTATTTAAGATTTTAGTAGCATCTGGCATTTCAACAGCATTTTTAATTTTATCATCAGCAACTAATGACGATAAAAGTAAAGAACAACTTACTAACGCAATACTTAATTTGCTTCTTAGCATTGAGTACTCCTTTTGAATTTATGACAGAAGTATTACTAAAAAGTGTAAAAACAGTGTAAAAAAGTCCTAATTTACAAGTATGAAATTTCTTTATTTGATTTTATGTGTAGAAAGTATATTCGAAATAGCTTCCGATATCTGGTTTTGATTCAATTGAAACATCAATATTTTCATCTTGAATAATTTTTTTTACAATATTAAGACCTATTCCAAAACCACCTTTTGTTTCATCTTCCCTGTAGTATCTTGAGAAGATCATATCAGGGTCATGCATACCAATACCAAAATCTTTAAAACCTAATATGATTTTATTATCTATTTGTTTTAAAGTTATGATTACTTGGGATTCTTCATTTGAGTACTTAATAGCATTTGATAGGTTGTTATCTATAATTTTTTGAAGTTTTGTAGATACAAACATAATATGAATATTAGGACTAATTTCATCAACTATTTTTATTCCTTTTAGCTCAGCAATATCTTCAAAATAGTCAGTTGATTTTTTTAGGAAAGTAGAGAAATCAATTCTTTCTTTTGTAGCTTTTTCAATAGTCTGTTCTTTAATTAAATAATTCATATCATTGTAAATAGTTGATAAAATTTTAGAGGCAGATTTGATTCTTGATAAATATTTATCTTTTCCATATTTTGACACAAACATATCAATATTTATACTAATTATTGACAAGGGAGTATTAATCTCATGCATAGAATCTTTTATAAAAGTATCAAGAGAAGTATTGATATTATTAAAAGGTTTTGCAAAAGATTTTAAAATAGTTAAAGATAAAAGGTAAGATACAATCATAATAGATCCAAAAACAATAAGGATATCTTTTAAAATTGTAGCCTTATCAAAAGTTGTGATAATAGCTAAGTATTTAGATTTAAAATATATACTCTCATCAAATTTAATTACATAAAGTCTTTTATCCCCAATAGTTTTATAACCAGGTTTTAAAGTATAAAGTTTATTATTTATAAGTGAAAATATTTTATTTGAATTTTCATCATACAGTCCTGCTTCATAAGCTTTAAATCTTGGAAATTTAAAATAAGCATTTTTTGAAGAGTCAAACTTCTCCATTTCATTTATAATCTGAATAGACTTTTCTTTTAATTGTACTTCTGTTTTTGACTCTTGCATTTTAAGACTATAATTAATATACACAGCAAAAGGAAGTAATAAAATTACAAGTATTACTAATGTATAAAAAAATGCATATTTAATATAAAACTTATCTTCATTAATATCTAAATTCAATTCTTCTTACCTTTTAAGTTATTAACTTATAACCTAATCCCCTAACATTTGTAATTAAATCTTTGTCAAGTTTTTTTCTAAGATTATTAATTTGAACTCTTATATTTGCAGGATCAACATAATCATCCCATACATATTCTTGAAGCATTTCAGAAGTTACAATTTGATTTTTATTTGAAATAAATAGTTCAAATATCATTTTCTCAGTTTTTGATAATTGTATAGTTTCATCATCTCTTGTTAAAGTAAAACTTTTAGCATCATATATATATCCAAAAGGAAGTTCAATAGTATCAGTTAATAAATTTAATGAAGAGATTTTAATAGCACTAGCAACTCTTAGTTTTAATTCAATCATATCAAAAGGTTTTTTTATGTAATCACAACAACCACTATCATAACCTCTTTCTAAATGATCAATTTGAGTAAGAGAAGTAAGGAAAATTGCTGGAATTTTTACCTCCGCTTCTCTTGCTTGTTCTAGTATTTCAAAACCATTAATTCCAGGAACATTTACATCAAGTAATAGTAAGTCATATTTATTGTTATATATAGCTTCTAAAGCATCATTACCATTTGCATAATCATCAACATTGTAATTACTATCTTCTAGTAACTCTTTTATAGATTTTCTTAAAGTATATTCATCTTCTAATAATAGGATTTTCATAACTATCTAATTTCTCCATTGATTATTTTTTGAGAAGAGTTATTTAATATAAAATCAATTAGCTCTTCTTTTGTAAGTCTTTTTAATTTTCTTCGTGCAACTTCTTCGAACTCTTTAGCATCTTTTTCATCTACTAAATCTTTAAAATTAGCAATATATCCTTCTTCAATACTAAGGAAAAGATTTTCATCTTTGTATTTTACATAATTATACATATCTTCTTTTGTAGAATTTAAATTAAATATATTTTGTAAGACAGAATAATCATTCCCATAAAAGTTTGATAAATGCTTTTCTTTTGTAATAAGAATAAATTTACCTAAACTTTCTTGTTTATTATTATTCATTTCATAAGTACCATAAAAATATCCATCTTTAATTAGATAGTCATTTTTCTGCAATTCCATAAAATCCAAAGTACTTAAGCTTTTTAATTTTGAAAGTATATATCGATTGAAATTTTTATTTGCAACAATAAGATTTTTGTTTACAACAGGATTTTGATCCATAAAATAAGCACTATCTATATACTTTAAATTCATCAAAGGAATCATTTCAATTTCATAAGTTCTTAATTTTTCAACTATAACATCAAGTAGTGTAATTACTTCAAGAGTACCAAGTGTTTCCCCATCATCAACAATAGGTGCTGAGGCTTTTAAACTAAGAAGTCTACCCACTTGTATTTCAACTTTTGGTTTTCTTTTTTGAACAACTTCTTTTAAATCTGCTCTGAAGTTTTCCAAAGGCATTCCTGAAAATGTTTCATCCCAAGATCTAGCAAATACAAAAATGTCTTTTGTTAAAATCTGTGCGTAAATATCTTGTTTCTTTGCATATCTTTTAATATATTCAATACTTTCATTTAATTCACTATAACCTATATCTTCATCATCATCTATTAGTGATTCTTTTAATTGATTGTTTTTACTAAGTGCAAGTGCAATAGATAAAGAGTCTTTTTTTTCATCTTCTATTGATTTATTTAGGACTCTATTTATATTATCATAGGCCATTTTACTTTTATTATAAGATATTTTTTTATTGTAATTATATATTAAAATAGGAATAGTAATTAGTAAAACCCATAATAAAAATAGAGGTATCTTTTTCATAGAAATGATATTACTATAATATTTGTTAATATTATATTTTATCTTTTTATTATAAAATCTCATTATAAAAAAGGTTTGCCATATGAAAAAACTGTTTATTTTACTATTTATATTTATATCTTTTGTATATTCTCAAGAACTTAGAATTTACACATCTTATGATGATGCAATTAAAACTGCTCAAAAAGAAAAGAAAAAAGTACTAATGTTTATCCATGCAGATTACTGTCCATGGTGCGATAAAATGAAAGAAGAAACATTTAAAGATGAAGATACAATTGCTTTTATAAATGAGAGATTTGTTTTTTTATCTGTAGATAGAGAAGACCCTTCTTATCCAGATAGATTCTTTCCAAAGTATATTCCAACTACCCATTTAATTGAACCAAATAAACAAAAAAATATTTATTCAATGCCAGGGTTTAAACCTACAGAGCATTTGATAAATGAACTTTGGGATTTTAAATAAAAAGCTATTTAAGCTTTTTTATTTAAAAGGTTCTTTGCAAACTGTATTGCTTCATTTGTGATTTTTTCACCAGAAATCATTCTAGCTATTTCATTTGTTCTTTGTTTATCACTTAAAAGTTTTACTGAAGAAACTCCATCATGTTTATCTACTAAAAAGTGTTGATGAGAACTTGAAGTAAGTTGTGGTTGATGTGAGATTGCAAAAATTTGATATGACTTTGAAAGAGTTGTTAATACTTTCGAAATTGCATCACTTTCTTTCCCACTTAAGTTTGCATCAATTTCATCTAAGAATAAAACTCCATTTTCTACAATATCAAACTCACTCATAGAAGTTAGCAATGCAAGTCTAAGTCTATTGTATTCTCCAGAAGAGATAGTCTGTAAATCAACCCCATTTAATTCAAAAACAACTTCATCACAGCCATTTACATCTAACTCTTTTTGGGCTAAATCTATTGTTGCATTTGATAGATATAAAAATTTTAAATAGTGATTTATTTTCTCTTCTAAAATACTTGCAGCTTCTTTTCTATAAGAAGTAAGTTCTTTTGCCAAAGTATTAATAGCTTCGCTTAAAGACTTAACTCTTTTCTCCAACTGTGATTTTTCGAAAGAGATGTTTTCATATGAATCTAACTCTTTTTTCTTTTGTTCTTTATACTCTAAAGCTTGGGCAATTGAGCCAAATCTTTTTTGTAAAGCAGATAGTTTTTCTATTCTATCAAGAACATTTTCAATATCAATATCTTCTAACTCATATAATGAATCATTAAACTTTTCAAAGATATTGTTTAACTCATTCATAGCCTCATCAAAAAATGAAGAGTCTTCATTCATAAGTTCAAGTAAAGTAGATACATTTGAATTATAATCTAAAATTCCAGAAGCTTTTTTAATAGCATCTTCTATTTTATCTTTTTGAGATAATTTTCTTTTTATCTCATTTAAATCATCATACTCTTCAACTTTAGGGTCAATATTTTCTATTTTTTCTATTTCAAATTTTGCAAACTCTTTTAAGTCTTCGAGTTTAGATTCATCATCAATAATCTTTGCTAAATCTTTTTTAGCTATTACTAACTCTTTATATAAACCATCAAAATCTTTTTTTAATTCGAAAAAGTCTTTATTACTTTTTGAGCTTAACTTATCTAAAAAATTAATTAGTTTTGAACTATCAAAATCTGAAGTATCTTTTAAATTTAAGTGTTTGATTAAGTTTGAAGAAAAAGAAGTTAAATTCTTTTTTGAAATAGTCTGAGCATTTAAAAAGAATCTTACTTTCTCTTTTTTTATAGTTTTAATAACAATATCATCATTTTCTTCAATATCAAAAATATCATCTTTAATTTTTGAATTTGAAAGTAACACTTCACCAAGAGAAGATTTTACTTCTGATAGTGAAAACAGTGATAAAATTGCTTGCATCAAAATAGATTTACCTGCACCACTAGGTCCTGTAAATACATTTAACCCTGCTTTAAAATCCAAATCAACTTCTTCAAAAGACAAGCAATCTTTTAGATAAATTCTATTAATCATAAATTTAATTTCCCCATCTTAATTTTTCATTTAATACATCGAAATAATTACGTTGCGTTCTATGTATCATCTTAGCTTTTTGAGTAGCAATTTTCACTTTTATAGTTTCATTTTGTTCTACTTCATAAATATCTTGCCCATCTACAATAACAACAGCACCTTGATTATCACTAATTGTAAATTCAATCTCAAAATCTGCTGGCATTACTAAAGGTCTTTGAGTAAGTGAGTGAGGGGCTACAGGAGTTATAATAAAAGCTTCTGTTAAAGGATAAACCAAAGGACCACCAGCTGATAAGTTATAAGCTGTTGAACCTGATGGTGTTGAAACAATAACCCCATCTCCATAATAAGAATTAAAAGGTTTACCATCAATTTTAGCATCTATACTTAGCATAGAAGAAATTGATTTTCTTGAAATTACAATATCATTAAAAGCTACAAAACTATTAAGATTTACAGAACCTTTAACCATCATTCTATTATCAATTCTATAATTTTGTTTTTTGAAATTTTCTAAAAAGATAGGAAGTTCATCAAGTTTAATATCTGTTAAAAAACCTAAAGTTCCTAGATTTATTCCTAAAACTGGAATATCATATTTAAAAGATTTTCTTACAACTGATAATAAAGTACCATCTCCACCAACTGATACTAAAAAATCTACATCTTTACAAAGACAATCTAAAGAAATACCTTTTTCACCTATCATAATAGCTGAGTTAGACTCTAAAGAAACCTCTATATCAATATCCTCAAAAAGTTTTTTGATTTTAATATATGATTCTTTTAACTCAGGGCTAGAGGGTCTTAATATAACTCCAGCCTTTTGGGCTTTTTTTAATAACTCAAGATTTTTGTTTAATTTCAATTTTTACCTATCTTTCGTGTAAAGAGTCCTGTTTCGTTTTTAAAATAGGTTTTAATAAAAAGTCTAAAATTGTTTTATTACCAGTTATAATATCAACACTTGCTATCATTCCTGGAATAATAGATAACTTTCTACCATTCTTTTCTAAATAATTTTTATCAGTCTTTACAACTATTCTATAGTAAGATTTTTGGTCTTTACTTTCTTTATCAATAATACTATCAGCAGAGATTTCAATTATTTTACCTTCAAGTGCTCCATAAATAGAAAAATCATAAGCAGTAATTTTAACAACAGCTTTTAAATCAGGATTAATAAAAGCAATATCTTTAGGGTCGATTTTTGCTTCTACTAATAAAATATCACTTTGAGGTACAATTTCAATTAAATCCATTCCAGTTCTTACAACACCACCAATTGTGTTGATATTTAACTGTTTAATAAATCCATTTACAGGAGATTTAATTATTGTTTTATCTAACTTGTCACTTTCAGAGATAAGTTTAGATTTGTACTTTTGTATTTCACTATTAACTTTTTGTAATTCCCCTAGGGCTTCACTTTTAAAGTTTCTGATTTTTTCAATAATTCTATTCTTTGATTCTTTTATAGCATATTGAGCTTTAGGGATTGAAGCTTGTGTAGCTCTTATATCCCCTCTTATAATATTTAACTCTTTTTTTGTCTTTAAAAGATCAAATTTTGACTTTGCACCAGTCTCTACTAATTTTAAGACAGTATTATACTCTTCTTGAACTAAACTTTTAGAATCATTTAATTGTCTTAGTTTTGATTTTAATTCTACAAGTTCTTGAACCTTCTGTGCTAACTGTGTTTCTAGAATAGTTATTGTACTTCTAAACTCACTAATTCTTGCATTATAAAGGTTTGTTTCATTTTGGACTAAATTCTTATGTTTTAAGAATACATTTTTTGGAAAAACAAGTTTTTTATTTTTAGATTTTAATTGAAATTTGTTTTCAGCATTAAGTCTAACTTGTGAAGCTAATACAGCTAAATACGCTTGTTTATTTTCATCTAGTGAAGCTTGAAATCTTGTAGTATCAATATTCATCAAAGGCTGTCCAATTTTTACAAACTCACCTTGCTTTACTAAAATCTTAGAAATAATTCCACCATCTAAAGATTGAATAGTTTGAATTTTCTCAGAAGGTATAACTTTTCCTTCTCCTCTTGCTAATTCATCTATTTTTGATAATGAAGCCCAAATTAAAGCACTTACAAAAAATAATACAATCATAAAGAAAAGCATATCAACTTTTTTACTTGATTTCATATTAGCTTGTTCGTATAAAGAATCTACAAAATTTATATCATCTCTTGCCATCTTTTAACCTTTACTTTTTGAAGATAAAGCATGTAATACTTCTTCTTTAGGACCATCTGCTATGATTTTCCCATCATCCATTACAATTAATCTATCTACTAGTGATAATACAGAAGGTCTATGTGTTACTAAAATCAAAGTTTTGTTTTTAACTATATCTTTCATTCTTTGTTTAAAAGCTTCTTCTGTTTGTCCATCCATTGAGTTAGTTGGTTCATCCATGATAATAATCTCAGGTTCTGTTAATAATGCACGAGCTAAAGTAACAGATTGTCTCTCTCCTCCTGATAATCCTTCACCTCTCTCACCTACTTGTAAATCATAACCAGCTTCATGTTTACCTAAAAAGGCATGAACACCTGCAATTTGTGAAGCTTTTAGTATTTGCTCATCACTTGCATTTTGTTCACCAATAGTAATATTATCTTTAATAGTTCCCATAAATAAAAATGGTTCTTGAGGAACACAACCAATTGCTCTTCTTAAATCTACTGGGTCAATTTGTCTAATATCTGTATTATCAATTAATATTGAACCTTTTGATGGCTCATATAAATTCATAAGTGTTTTCCATAGTGTTGACTTACCAGAACCTATTTTTCCAATAATAGCTACTTTTTCACCTTGTTTAATAGTCAAGTTAATATTTTTTAGAACATCAAACTTTTGATCTTTATAAGCAAAAGTAACATCTTTAAATACAATATCACCATTTAATTCTGGTCTTGATAAGTATTTTTTAGATTCAGATTTCTCAACTGGCATTTCCATAACTTCATCAATATTTTTTAATGATAATACTGTTCTATCAAATCTTATAATCATTCCAACTATTTGAGAAACAGGAGCTACAACTCTACCATTTAACATCATAGTTGCAATAATAGCTCCCATTGTCATATCACCTGTACTTGCAAGATAAACACCAGCAATTACAATTGCAATATTTGAAAACTGAGAAATAAAAGCAGTAAAGAAAGTAACTATTTGAGATAAGAAATGTGTCTTCTTGCTGTACTTAGATGTTTTTAAAATAGAGTTTTCCCAATGTGTTCTCATTCTACTTTGTGCTCTAACTGATTTAATAATCTCTAGTCCAGCAACTGTCTCAGTTAATGTAGTTTGTTTTATCTGATCTTCTTTTGAGGACATTTCAACATTTTTCTTTATTGGCTTTTGCATAAAGTATGAGAATAAGAAAGCAATAATTACTGTAAATACAGAGATATAAGCTACTGGACCACCAATATATGAAATAATTATCATAAATAATATAATAAATGGTAAATCTACAATTGCTGCAATTGTTGCACTTGTAAAAAATTCTCTTACACTTTCAAAAGATTGTAATCTAGATACAAACTGACCAGTTGATGCAGGTTTTGAATCAAGTCTTATATTTAAAAGTTGGTCAAATATTTTACTAGACATTGCAACATCTGCACGTTTACCAGCAACTTCAATAAAATGAGCCCGCATTAGTTTTAATATAAAATCAAAAATCATTACAATTAAAATACCACCAGCTAAAACCCATAGTGTTGATAATGCATTATTAGGAAGTACTCTATCATATACATTCATAGTAAATAAAGGAGTTGCTATAATGAAAAGGTTAATTAAAATTGCTGCCATTGCAACTTTTAAATATATTTTTTTGTTGTTTCTCATTGTATCCCAAAACCATTCTTTTGGTTTTTTAATTAGTACACTTTGAGATATTCTATTTGAGAAATTGTACTCTGGTTTTATAACTAATAAATAACCATTATACATCTCTTCTAATTCATCAAACCCTACTTCTAATTCACCTAGGTTAATATGAGGCATTATTACTTTTGCAGTTTTTTTATCATGGTTAATATCTACTAATACACAAGACTTATCAACACCTAACATCATAACAGAAGGCAATGCTATTTTAGATATTTGAGATATGTCTCTTCTCACTGTAGAAACAGATAAATTTATTCTTTTTGCAGATTGTTCAAACATTTTAGGAGTCATTAAAGTATCATAAATTGCTAAACCTGAAGTCAAAGAATCCAAAGATGCAGGTCTTTGAAAATATTTTGATAAAAATAATAAACACTCTAAAAGAGTATCAACATCTTTCCCTTTATTCATAGCTTCTAAATCTTTTAAAATTACGTTATCTTGTTCTTGATTATCCAAAATTTTCTCCAAGGCTAATTGTTGTTATATGTATTATATGCATCTTGTTGATTTTTAATCATAGATATATATGGCTGATTTAATAATAGTTTAGGATGCAATTTCATTAAACTTTCTTGCGCTTCTTCTTCACTTGCAAAGGCACCATAAAGAATTCTTACAAACTGCTTTTCTTCTCCAACTCTAAATGTTTTAATATTTTGATTTAATTCAAATCTTTTTAAAAAACTTAGAACTTCTTCATCACTAGCTTTAATTGCAGCAACTGCAATTGTATAATGACTACTATTTTGTTTATTAAACTCATTTTCAATTGTTGCATACTCAACTGGAATATCATTTTTATTTACTTTTTCATCAAAAGATATTTCTTTGAATTCTTCTTTTTTTATTTCTTTGTCTTTTATTTTTAATTTAATGTTTTTCTCATTAGGCTTATCTGTAATAATTTGTTTTTCATTAACATAAATTTCATTCATAATATTATCAAGCATAGATTTTATTTCTTTAGTATTATCAATCTTTTTATTTACTTCCTCTTCAATATTACCTGTAGATTCAAAAGACTCATCATCAGTACTACTTGTATCATCATTTAAAAGAGAGTTTAACTCTTCTTCATTTTCTTTTGATTGAACTGATAGTTTTCTTGATGTATATTCTATTTTGAATTCTTTACAAATAGCTTGTTTATTACTTAATAATGCATCTGATAAAATTGAAAAATTATATAACATATCATAATAGTTAAGGTATAAATTATACTCTTCTTCAATAAGCTCTTGTTTTGATCTATAAATTTCATTTTCATGATTTAAAATATCAATAAAAGATCTAGTTCCACCTTCAAATTGTTCTGTATATATTTTTAAAATCTCTTCATTTTTTGAAACATAAGACTTTAAATATGTAATTCTTTCTTTTGCATTTTTATAGCCATTAAATGATACTTTAACTTTATCTTTAATAGATTTTTCTAAACCTAGTAAAACACTTTTTGATTCTTTTAAGAACTTTCTCTCTCTTTGTAATGTACTATCATCTTTAAAGCCATTAAACAGATTATAATTTAATTCAATTCTACCACTTGTTTCATTTTTTTTAGTGTCTTTAACATCTAGTTCATTATCTAATTCTTGTTTTAATTTTGCAACAATTCTAGGTTTAAATTTAGCTTTTTCTTGTTCAATTACAGCTTTTTGCGCTTTAACACTTTCAAGTTGCTCTTTTAGTTCAATATTATTTGTAATTGCTTTTTTATAAGATTCTAATAGAGATACAGGAATTTCAGATTGCATAATTTTAGGTCTACAATACACAGAGTTTATTTCTTCTCCTGTATATTTTTCAAGTTTAGATAATGCACTTTGTTTAAAGTTTTTTTGTTGATACATTTTTGAATTAGCATAAGATATTTTTGATTCAACTTGCATTCTCTCTAAGGCAGAACCACTTATATTTTCATTCTCAATTGCAGTTTGTAAATAATCATCTTGTATTTGTAAATTTACTTGTGATAATTTGATTAATTCATTATATTTATTTAGATCTAAATATGATTTTACTACATTTAATACTATTTGTTCTGTTTTATTTATATTTGCATATTTGTTTGAATTAAATTTAAAATTTTCTTCATCAATTCTTGCAGATCTTGCTCCACCTTCAAATAATACTTGTTCTAAATTAACTTGTACAAAATGACCATTCTTGTCTTCAACAGTTTTTGCTGAGCCAGATTTTCGTGATGTCTCTTTTTTCTTTTCAACATATGCTTGTAAATCTAAAGTAGGATAATATGCAGCTTTTTGTTCATCAACATATAATCTATATGCTTCATTATTTTGAGTTATAGCTTTTATTTCTTCACTTGTTTCTAAAGTTTTATTAATAACATTATTTAAGGTCATTGCATTTACACTAACCAATCCCATAGACAAAAATAATATGTATTTTCGCAGATTCATAAATTCCCTTTTAAGCCTAGATAGATATTGTTTTATTAAAATTAAAAAAATAACAATTATTATTACTAGATAACCTGTTATATTATATGTTATAGCTCGTATTATTATAATAAAAAAAAACTAATTTTAATTATGTTTTTTGTACAGATTACAATAAATATTCATATTTTTTCTAAAATCATCGATAAATTGTATTTTTTTGTTATTAAAGTTATTAAAAAAGTAAAAGTTATTATTTTTAAATAAATATATATTTATAATTTTTTAAGTCTATAAATCATTTTTATTATATTTTACAACATAATAAAATGAATACATTATTTTTTTAGGCATAAAAAAAGGAAGCTTTGAAACAAAGCTTCCTTTATAAAAGAAATAATTTAAACTAGAAGTTTAAATTATAAATGGGTATTAACCATTTCTCTTTTTAATGATTTCGTCAGAAACATTCTTAGGAACGTCCATGTAGTTATCGAAAATCATAGAATATGTTGCTCTACCTTGAGACATAGATCTTAAGTCTGTAGAATAACCGAACATTTCAGCTAATGGAATCATAGCAACAACTAGTTTAACACCAGCTCTGTCATCCATAGATTGAACTTGTCCTCTTCTTTTGTTAACGTCACCGATAACATCTCCCATGTAATCTTCAGGAGTTTCGATTTCAACTTTCATGATTGGCTCAAGAATAACTGGTTGTGCAGCAGCACTTCTACAACCTTGTTTGAATCCCATAGAAGCAGCAAGTTTGAATGCCATTTCAGATGAATCAACATCATGGTAAGAACCATCATATAAATCAACTGCAATGTTAACTAATGGGTAACCAGCAAGGATACCACCAGCCATAGCTTCTTGACAACCTTTATCAACAGCAGGAACATATTCTTTTGGAACAGATCCACCCTTAATAGATGTTGTAAATAAGTAGTTATCTTCAGAATCAGCAGGTAATGGAGTAATAGTTAAGTATACGTGACCGTATTGACCTTTACCACCAGATTGTTTAGCGTATTTGTACTCTTGTTTAACTGCATTTTTAATAGTTTCTCTATATGCAACTTGAGGAGCACCAACTTCAGCTTCAACTTTAAATTCTCTTTTCATTCTATCTACAAGAATTTCAAGGTGTAATTCACCCATTCCTGAAATAATAGTTTGACCAGATTCT
>Ga0193952_1000178_pt1 | contig 26802 bp, 24 predicted proteins | sample BB_3_MG_FD_140368 | JGI IMG/M metagenome (GOLD analysis project Ga0193952, IMG submission 140368) | Microbial mat bacterial communities from the Broadkill River, Lewes, Delaware, United States - BB_3_MG | ecosystem: Environmental > Aquatic > Freshwater > River > Microbial mats | place: USA... | reverse complement strand
TTTCATGGCAACAATTGCTGAATGTACATCTTTAGCTGAAGATTGCTCAATTCCTAAAGAAAAAGCTTTAGATATTTTAGGAGTAGGCGGGGGAACTTCACTTGTATTAAATGCTAAAAAACAAAAATTAATAAATGAAGATTTTTCAGCACATTTTTCAAATGATGCAATAAATAAAGATTTACATTTATTACAAGATTTAGCTTATTCTATGAAGAAGCCACTTTATTCTGCTGCTATGCCAAAAGAATTATTCTCTAAGATGAAAATGATGGGTAAGGGAGAAGAAGATTTCTCTTCAATTTATCAGTTATTTAAATCAAAATAGTAAAGCTTAGGCTTTACTATTTACACTCTTTTAGCCACTTGTATATAGTTGCTCTTGAAATATCTAAAATCTCACAAAGATAAGATACTACATTTCGTATTGAGAAAATACCTTCTTTATCTAAATAAAAAATTAACTCTTTTTTATCTTTTATTTTTAGCTCTTCTAGATTTAGATTTTCTTGTTTTAAATAAGTAGTTATCGTTGATAAAGTATGTTCCTTCCAGTCTTGAGAGAAAATAGCTTGAGGTTTTTCTTCTTTTTCTTCAATATTTAAAAGCATTTTTAGTGAATCATACATATTTTCGAAAACTTCAATTTTAAAGTTTATACATATCATTCCTATAGGATTTTTACTTTCATCTCTTATTATGGTTGAAACTGTTTTAAGTTTAGCCCCATCTATATTTGTTTTATTATAAGGCCCTACAATGTCCTCTTCTAAAGAGTTGATATCTTTTACGTCATTTATCATTTTATCGCCAATTTCTCTTTTTGAAAAGGCATTTACTATATGTACTAGCTTTTGAGTATTTAAATCATGAAGTACTACTTCAACATTTGGATAAAAAAGCTTTCCAATAGAGTCACATAATGGGGTAAAAGTTTGTAATTGTTTATTCATAAGAAGATAATACTATAAAGAAAATTAAAATACAAAATGTCTATTAAAATTAATTTATTGACAAAATGTCTATGAAAAAGTATAATCTCTTTTTTTAAGGACAATATATGTTAAAAGGTATTATTACACTATTGATTTTCCAATTTTTAGGTGAATGTATAGCAAAGTTATTTGAGTTATTAGTTCCCGGTCCAGTTATTGGAATGGTTTTGATGTTGATTTTTTTAATGATTAGAAAATCAAGTTTTCCAAGTTTAGATTCTGCAGTATTTTTACACTTAAGATACTTACCACTTTTATTTATTCCAGCAGCTATGGGAATTATTACACAGTTTGATGTAATAACTAAAGAGTTCTGGGCTATATTTACAGCCTTAGTTTTTGGTACTTTAATAGCCTTAGCCTTTTCTGCTAAACTTATGGATTTTCTAAGTGATAAAAAAAGGAAAATAGATGAATTTTGATGCACTACTAGCCTATATAAATCAAACTCCATTAACTTGGTTAATATTAACTTTACTAGCTTATAAACTTGGGATTATTATTTATGAAAAATGTAATAAACATACTTTATTACAGCCTGTTATTATTGCTTATATTATTATTCTTAGTGCTGTTTTATTTACAAATACATCTTTTGAAAAATATTTTAAAAGTGTTGAGATTATTCATTTCTTTTTAGGCCCAGCAACTGTTGCTTTAGCTTTGCCTTTATATAAAAATTTAAAGTATGTAAAAACACTTTTTTTACCAATATTATTAACTTTATTTATTGCAGGGATATTTTCTGTTTTAATTGCAGTTTTATTTTTATGGCTTTTAGGTGCACATGAAACTACGATTCTTTCAATGCTTACTAAATCTATAACTGCACCAATTGCAATAATCACTTCTGTACAAATAGGAGCAATACCTTCTTTAGCAATTGGATTTGTTTTAATTACTGGGATTATTGGAGCTTTATTTGGTACTTTAGTATTTAAGATTGTAAGAGTAAAATATGAAACTTCAAAAGGTTTTGCCTTAGGTTTAGTATCTCATGGTATAGGAACTGCAAGAGCAATTGAAATATCTGAAAAAGCAGCAGCTTTTGCCGCTTTAGCAATGGGATTAAGTGGTATTCTAACAGCAGTATGTTTACCCCTAATTATTCAGTTTTTAAAAGGCTAATATAAATGACATATAAAATAAAAGAGATTTATGTAGGCTCAGAGAGTGAACTGCAAAAGAAAAATAAAACATATAAAACTTCATATAAAAAACAGCCAATAAGTGGTTCACAGTATGTGAATTTCGAAGGATTAGAAGAAGATAATCAAAGTGATAAAGAAGTTCATGGAGGAGTTCAAAGAGCTTTATGTGTATTTACTCAAGGCTCTTACGATTTTTTCAAAAAAAAGCATAATATAAATCTTCCAACTTGTGCTTTAGGTGAGAATATTACACTTTTAGATTGTGATGATAAAGATATTTGTTTAGGAGATAGGTTCTCGTGTGGGGAAGCAGTCTTTGAAGTATCACAACCAAGACAACCTTGTTGGATAATTTCATCTATTTTAGGGATTAAAAAACTAACAGCTCTTATAGTAAAAGAAGGACGAAGTGGATTTTATCTAAGAGTTATAAAAGAAGGAAAAATCTGTAAAGAAGATGAGTTCAAACTTCAGATTAGAAAATATGAAAAGCTAAATATTGAGTATATTAATAAGTGTTATTACAATGCAAAAGAGAATCACGAAGAGATAAAAGAGATACTTGAAGTTCCTGAATTATCACCATTTTATAGGGATGATTTATTGAAAAGATACAAAAATAAAGAGTATGGGTTAGAATCTTTTCAAAAGGATAAAGAATAAAATAAAAACAATACATCAAGATATCTTGATGTATTAAACTTTTTTTGATATACTTCCACAAATAAAAAATACAATATTAAAAAAGGAGTTTTCATGGATATATTTCTAAAATCTGTTTCAGCACTAAATGATGAAACTAGAGTAAAACTATTGAAATTTATGTATATTCATGGGAAATGTTGCGTATGTGACTTAGAACACTCTTTTGATATGATTCAATCTAGACTTTCACGTCATTTAAAAATTTTAAAAGAAGCTGGCTTTTTAAGAGTTGATAGGGAAGGGCGATGGGCTTATTATTCTGTTCGATCTCCCCTTGATGAGTTTAGAACTCAGGCTTTAAAAGAGATAATGACACTAGAAATTGAATTACCAAATATAATAAAGGCTTGTAATACATAATGACTGAAACACTTTTTGTATATGGTACATTGATGCCAAATTGTCCAAATGGACATGTGTTAGAAGAGATTGTAGGTAAGTTTGTACCTGCAACTGTGCAAGGAAAACTTGTAGATGCTGGATGGTCAGCAGGTATGGGTTATCCTGGAATTAGACTTGATAAAACAAGAGATACAATTCATGGATATCTTTTTTATTCATCAAATCTTATAAACCATTGGGATAATTTAGATGAATTTGAGGGTGCTGAGTTTGTAAGAACTCCTGTTACTGTTGAGAGATATGATGAGCTTGATGTTGATACATATATTTATATGTTAAAACCAGAAATTATAGGAATGGAAGAAGAGTAACCCAAGGGTTACTTTTTTTTATTAAAATATACATCAATATATCTTGATATATAAAAATAGAATTTAGGAAAAAATATGATATTAGCAAGTGGAATTTTTATTATTACACTTATTTTTGTAATCTGGCAACCAAGAGATTTACAAATTGGAACTACAGCAGTTATTGGGGCAATAGTTGCTTTAGTTTTAGGGGTAGTAACTTTAAGTGATGTATTAATAGTAACAGATATAGTTTGGGATGCAACTTTATCATTTATTGGAATTATCATTTTATCAATGGTTTTAGATGAAATAGGATTCTTTGAATGGTGTGCTTTGAAAATGGCAAAGTTCTCAAATGGTTCTGGAATGAAGATGTTTGTTTACTCTATTTTATTAGGAGCATTTGTATCTGCTTTATTTGCAAATGATGGGGCAGCACTAATTTTAACTCCAATTTTACTTGCAAAAATGAGAATTTTAAAACTAAATATGAAGTCTATTGTTGCTTTTTTACTAGCAGGTGGGTTTATTTCTGATAGTGCTTCATTACCTTTAGTATTCTCAAACCTTACTAATATTGTAACTGCTAATTATTTTGATATTGGATTCTCTGAGTATATCTCTAATATGTTAATTCCTTATATTATAAGTGTATTAGCCTCCATTGCTTTTTTATGGTTACTTTTACGAAAAGATATTCCAAAACAAGTTGATATCTCATTATTAAAAGAGCCAGAATCTGCTATTAAAAATAAAACACTATTCAAACTTTCTTGGGTGTTTTTAGCAGTACTTTTAGCTGGATACTTTGTAGGGGATGCTTATGATTTACCAGTTGCAGTATTTGCTTTAGGTGGAGGAGTTTTATTCTTAGTAATTGCAACAGTATTTAAAACAGTAGAACCAAAACATATTATCAAAGAAGCTCCTTGGCAAGTAGTATGGTTTAGTATTGGATTATATATAGTTGTTTATGGACTTAAAAATGCAGGGCTTACTGATTATTTAACAGTAGTGTTACAAGATTTATCGGGGAGAGGTGATACTCTGGCAATCGTAGGAACTGGTTTCTTATCAGCTTTTTTATCAGCCATTATGAACAATATGCCTACAGTTATGATTATGGATATTGCCTTAGATAATATGGGTGAAAATGTAAATCAAGCCTTAGCTTATGCAAATATTATTGGATGTAACTTAGGACCTAAAATGACGCCATTTGGTTCATTAGCCACTTTACTTTGGTTACATGTATTGGCTAAAAAAGGTGTGAATATTTCATTTGCTCAATATAGTAAATTTGGTCTTATAATTACTCCACCAGTATTATTAATCGTATTATTATCTCTTGCAATGGTAGTTTAGAGTTTGGAGTTAATTTTAATAGCAATTGCGCTAGCTATGGACTCAGTTGCAGTTTCAATTGCAAGTGGAAGTAAATACAAAAATATTAATTTTTTTGATGTAATAAAAATTGCATTATTCTTTGGAATATTCCAAGGTCTAATGCCTTTAATTGGTTATTCTATGGGAAATCTATTTGCTTCTTTTGTAGATAGTATTGACCATTATATTGCATTTATTATTCTTGTATACCTTGGATACAGAATGATCCAAGAAGCAAGGGAAGATAACTTTGAAGATGAAGTAAAGGATTTGAAAAATAAAACTTTACTAATTTTAGCAATTGCTACAAGTATAGATGCTTTAGCTGTTGGTATAACATTTTCATTTTCAAATACAGATATAGTATATGCAGTTTCACTTATAACAGCAGTAACTTTTGTCTTATGTATATTTGCAGTTTATATAGGGAAGTTTTTAGGTGGATTTTTGGAAGATAAAGCAGAATATCTTGGTGGAATAATCTTAATAATCTTAGGATTTAAAATCCTATTAGAGGGAACAAATTTAATTTAAAGGAATAAAAAATGAGTAATACAGTTGAAAAGAAAGTTTTAATTTTATGTACAGGAAACTCTTGTAGAAGTATCATAGCAGAAGCACTAATCAATGCAAAATTGGATGGAATATCTTCTGATTCATCAGGAGTTAAAGCAAGCGGAAGAGTAAATCCAAATGCACAAGAATTATTAACTCAAAAAGGTATTTGGAGTGATTCATATCATTCAAAAACTATTGATACTGTTATTGATAATAAATATGATTTAGTTGTAACTGTATGTGACCATGCAAATGAAACTTGTCCAATGTTCCCTAAAGCTGTAAAAGTTATTCATGTTGGATTTGAAGACCCAGATGGAAAAGGTTTTGATGCATTTGAAGATACTTATGCTGAGATTGAAGAAGTATTACTTCCAAAAGTTATCGAGGCTTTAAAATAATGAAAACATTAAAAATTTATGACCCAGCTATGTGTTGTCCAACTGGAGTATGTGGTACAGATGTTGATACAAGACTAGTACAATTAGCAAATTTTTTAAATACACTTGATAAGTCAAAGTTTGAAGTGAATAGATTTGGACTTACTACTGAACCAGCTGAGTATGTAGCAAATACTGAGGTGGCAAGAATATTAAAAGAAGAGGGTGTTGATTCTCTTCCTTTATTTTTTGTAGATGATGAACTTGTATTTTCAAAAGATTATCCAACAGTACCACTATTAAGCTCAAAGCTTGGGCTTGCTTCTTTTGTAGCAAAATTCTAATATGAAAAATTTACTTTCAAAAATACCACAATTTCTTTTCTTTACTGGAAAAGGAGGGGTTGGTAAAACTTCTATGTCTTGTGCTATTTCTGTGGCACTTGCTGATGAAGGTAAAAAAGTATTATTAATCTCAACTGACCCTGCATCAAATCTTGATGAGGTTTTAAATACTGAATTGTCTTCAACTCCAAAAGCTGTAAATGATGTGAATAACTTATTTGCTATGAATATTAACCCAGTTGTTGCAGCAAATGAGTATAAAGAAAAAATGGTAGGACCTTATAGAGGTATTTTACCCGATGAAGCAATTGAGCAAATGGAAGAGCAACTAAGTGGGGCTTGTACTGTTGAGATTGCAGGATTTAATGAGTTTTCAAAATATGTAGGAGATGAAGATATTGTTTCATCTTATGACCATATTATACTTGATACTGCTCCTACTGGGCATACTTTAAGACTTTTAGCATTACCTTCTGCTTGGAATGATTTTATTGCTGATAATCAAACTGGATCTTCTTGTTTAGGACCAGTATCAGGTCTTGCAGAGTATAAAAAACTATATGATAATGTAGTTGAAAATTTAAAAGATGAAGAAAAAACACTTCTTATTTTGGTCTCACGTGCTGAAAAACTATCACTTTTAGAAGCTAGTAATGCTAGTGATGAGTTAAAACAACAAGGTATGAAAAATCAACACTTAGTTATAAATGGAGTTTTCCAAAGTTCTGATGAAGATGAAATCTCAAAAGCATTTTCTTTAAAATCAGATGAAGCTATTTCCTCTATTCCTTCAAACTTACAAGCTTTAGAAAATACAAAAATTGGGTTTTATCCAAATGGAGTTGTTGGAGTTGAGAGTTTAAGAAGTATAGTAGATGAAGAAATTGCTAGTGAATTTGAAGGTGTAAAAGAGGCTTTATCTTCTGCTTTAGAAATCTCACTTAATGGAATTAATTCATGGGATAATTTAATCAAATCTTTTGAAGATGATAAAAATGGTTTGATTATGACGATGGGAAAAGGTGGAGTTGGTAAAACTACAATTGCTTCTATGATTGCTTCTACTTTAGCAAAAAGAGGGCATAAAGTTACTCTTTCAACTACAGATCCTGCTGCTCATTTAGAGTATATTCAACAAGATAATGAAAATTTAGTTATTGAAAAGATTGATCCCAAAGTTGAAACAAAAAGACATGTTGATGATGTAATTTCTAAAAATGTGAATAAATTAAGTGCTGATGATATGGCTTTATTAAAAGAAGAGTTAAGCTCACCTTGTATTGAAGAGATAGCTATTTTTGAAGCTTTTGCTAAAACAGTTGCAAAAGCAAAAGATAGATTTGTAGTTTTAGATACTGCACCAACTGGACATACTTTACTTTTACTTGATGCATCAAGTGCATATCACAAAGAAGTTCTAAAAACTGCTAATGATGATATGAGTGATGAGTTAACATCATTAATTCCTAGAATTAAAGATAATAAATTTACGAAGATTTTATTAGTAGCTCTTGCTGAAGCTACACCTACACATGAAGCAAAAGATTTGCAGAGTGATTTAAATAGAGCAGATATTTCTCCTTATGCATGGGTTGTAAATAGATCTTTTGCACTTACAAAAAGTTCAAACAATCTTTTATGTCAAAAAGGTTTAAATGAGCTAAAATACATAAATGAAATCAAAAATGACTTATCTTCAAATTTAGTAATCTCTCCTTGGATTCCAGATGAGATAAATAATGAGAAGAGTTTAAATAAATTAATATAGAAAGAGAATAATGTACAATCCAATATCATGTGAGTTTTTTGATCAATTAAACGTAGCAATGCAAAGAAAAATACCTTCAACAATAGTATATTTTGAAGATGATTCTGAAGAGAATAAACTAACTATCAAAGGTATAGTTAAAACTATGGAAGTAATAGATGGAATTGAATTTCTTGTTTTAGAGACAAAAGAGCAAATACAATTACATTTAGTAATTACTTTTAATGGGAAAAGACATAGAGAAGGTTAAAAGCTAAAACAAATTTAGATATAGTTTGAAAAAATTATAAAGATTAAATTTGAGTGATAATAAACTAGGTCAATTATATGCAGTTTTTGCATTTTTATTTTGGGGAGGAATTTCCCCAATTTATTTTAAACAAGTAGCAAGTGTAGAACCTTTTGAGATTCTGATTTACAGGGTTTTATTTTCTGTACTAACACTACTTCCTTTTATGCTTTTTAAAAAAGAGTTACAATCTTTTTTATCTACAATTAATGATATTAAAAAATTAAAATATCTATTTTTCTCAACTATTTTCGCTTCAATAAATTGGCTTATATTTATTTATGCAATTACAAATAATAAAATATTAGAAGCCTCTCTTGGATATTATATAAATCCATTAATCAATGTACTTTTTGGTTTTTTATTTTTAAATGAAAGAATGAAAAAGAATCAAAATATTGCAATTATTATTGCAAGTCTTGCTGTGTTATATCAATTTTTTGTCTTAGGATATATTCCTATTTTATCCCTTGGACTAGCTATAACTTTTGCTTTATATGGTCTTACTAGAAAGAAAGTAAATCTAGGCTCTATCACAGGCTTGTTTATAGAAGTTTTAATTTTATTGCCTATTGCACTTATATATTTAGTGTATCTTTTAAATACTACTACTGGAATAGCTTTTATTCAAAACTCTAGTGTATATGTTTCTCTTATGCTTACACTTAGTGGACTAATCACTGTAATTCCTTTACTTCTATTTAATGGTGCAGCTACTAGAATGAAACTATCAACCTTAGGCTTTTTCCAATATATAGGCCCTACAGTTGCTTTTTTAACTGCTGTATTTATTTATAATGAAGAGTTTAACTTTGATACCTTAGTTACTTTCTCTCTTATTTGGATAGCTCTTTTAGTATTTTCATGGGATTCTATTAATAAAATTACTATAAAAAATAAAAATTAAAATTTTGTGACACAAGCTTTTATTATTTTTAGATAATATATAAATATGTTATTTATATATTTTTATTAAAATAAAAAGGAAGTGTCATGACAATTTCAAGTACCTCACAACTAAAATTTAATGATTATCTAAAATATTCTACACAAGAGAAGTATGATAAGGATTTTGCACAGTATCAAGCTGATTTAGACAAGTTTCTAGATGAAAAAAATAGTTTAAAAGAGTCTATAAGTATTATTGAAGATCTTAACTTTGAGAATATCCAGTATTTTAAAGCTAGTGAACTAAAAGAAATGCTAGGAAATAAGGAAGATGGAGATAAAGCTTATTATCTAAAAAGAGTTAGTGATTTTAGTAATGACGATGAATTAAATAAAATACTTTTTAATAAAGCAAAAGATTTTGAAAGTTCAGAAGATGTTTCTAATATGTTAGTAATACTTAATTATGAGAAAAATTTTACAAAAAATAGGGAGTTTGACTTTCCCTCAAAGCTTAATCTACGACCTTATTATAATGAAAATGATCCCCTTGAATCAGAGTTTAAATTTAAAGATGAAAATGCCATTATAGATTTTCTTGAAACTATTGATTATCATCTAAATAGGGGAAGTGAAGGTGAACAATCAAAATGGTTTTCAAATCAATTCACAGATATTAAAGAAAATTATCAGGAACAAATGGGTGAAAATAATGATTTATTTAATCAATTAACAAAATATACAAAACCACAAAGCCTAGAAGAAGCACAACGACAAGAAAATGAAAAGCATATTGCAATAGCTATGGAAGCTATAGGATTAGATCCTACAAGTGATTTTTCAAGATTTGCATTTGCTATTATGAAAGAAGGCTATTCAAAAGAAGAGGCACTTGAAAGAACTAATATTTATGAATATGTAGGTTTAGTACCCAAAGATAGTGATATAAGAAAATTTGGAATTGAAGAGATGTTTAATGATAGTTCAGGTTATCTAAATCAAGACCCTAATTTGAAACAATCTTTGATGGAGTCTTTTTCTAAAATGGATACAGAACAACTAAAAGAAGTGGGATATAGTATAGGTTCTGAATTTGCATTATCTCTTAATGATATATTTGTAGAGGGAGAAAATCTATCAAAAGATGAAACTCAAGAAAAAATAGATCAATTTTGGATAGATAAGTTTGGGACAACACAAAAAATTCTTGATATGTTTAATGAAAAACTAGAATATTTTATTAGAGAACATGAAAGAGGTGAAAAGGATTATACTTATGTTTTTGAGGCATTTGAAATCTTAACAGACAGTTTTTTAAGTAATTCTAAAAAAGTAAAGAGTTAAACTCTTGACTTTTTAATATTTTTTTCCTATACTTTCAAAAGTAAAGAGTTTAACTCTTTACTTTAAGGAAAAAAGATGAAAGTTATTGAAGATAAAAACTATTATAAAATGAGTGAATTAGTAGATGCAACTGCATTAAGTAATCACACTATTTCTTTTTATTACAAAAAAGGTTTACTTCCTAATACTCTTAGTACTTCTAAAAATATGAAGTATTATCCAGAAATTACAATTACAGTTTTAAATATGATTAAATACTTTAAAGATAATCTTAAATTCTCACTTGATTATATAAAAGAGTTATTTGATTACTACAAAATAAGTTTTGATGATAGAGCAGATTTGATTTTACAATCAATTCAAATGTTATCAAGTGAAATAAAAAATCCTATAAATAAAAAAGATTTAGATCAAGATATTTTAAAAGAGGCAATTGCTTTAGATTTAGTTGATGAAAAAGATGTTTATTTTAAAACAGAATCAGAAGTTTTAAATGTATATACTCAACTTAGAAAATATGATATTTCAACACAACTTATTGGTGAATATGTATCTACTAGTAAAAAACTAGCTATGTTAGAGCGAGAGTTAAGTACTAAGGTTCTAGAAAAAACTGGGTTTTTACCAGAGATTTTAGTTTTAGATATTTTAAATTCATTTAAGCCATATATTTTCAATCGTCATACAATTGAAGAATTCAAAAAGGATATATAATGCAAACTATTGATTTTCATGCTCACTTATTAAGTCCAGATGTTTCTTTTTCAAGAATCTATGATAAAGCAGCTATTAGTGTTTTTGCAAAAAAATTAGGTGTTGATAAAAATGAATTAATAAATAGAAAATATGAAGCCTTTGTGGAAGCATTTATAAATAATGTGAAAACTTCTAAACATGTGAAAAAATCTGTGATTTTACCAGTTGATGCAAAGATAGATCATAAGGGAAATGAAATCTCAAGGGATAAAACAGTTTGTTCTTCAAATGAAGATGTTTTAAGAGAATACCAAGAAAATCCAAATGAAATTATTCCATTTTTTTCAGTTAATCCAAATAGACCTGATGCTTTAGATTTAATTGATAAGTATGCTTCTCAAGGATTCAAAGGTGCAAAGTTTTTACAAAACTATTGGGATATTGATATAAATGATAAAAAATATACTCCTTACTTTGAGAAAATAAAATCTTATGATTTACCTATTATTATCCATACAGGTGGTGAGCATGCAATTGAATCAAACCCAATGTATGAAAAAGTAGAAGTTGCAAATGGAGCTATAGAAGTTGGATGTAAAGTTGTACTTGCTCATTTTGGTGTGAATATGATTATGAATCAAGAGCTTACAAAACTTCATCATAATTTTTCTTTTGAAACATCAAAGTTTGGAGAAAATTATTTTAAAACTATTGAGTATTTAGAAAAACATGAAAATGTATATGCTGATTTATCTGCAATAATTGCATTTTTTAGAACTAAAGTAGTTGAAGATTTAGCAAAGAATCAAAAACATATACATGACAAACTACTTTTTGGTACTGATTATCCAGTTCCATTTTCAATTATGTTTTCATATAACTCTTTAGGGTTAAGAAAAAGAATGGAATTAGAAAAAATAGAAAATCCCCTTGATAGATATGTGGCTTTTTTCAATGAATATTTTGAAGAAGATTCACCTATTTATTCAAACTGGGAAAAATTAATAAAGGATGTATAATGGGGAAGTTTACAAATAGTTTATTAACAGTTAAATTAGCATTTTTATTTGTTGTATTTTGTAATGCAGTTGTAGATGTATCTCATAAGGTATTATTACAAAACATTGCATTTAAAGTATTTGATGGAAGTGAACAAGTTGTATGGATATCTATAATCAATGCAATGATTATAATTCCTTTTTTACTTTTATTTACTTTAAGTGGGTATTTATCTGATAAGTATAATAAAAAAGATATTTTAGTTTATGGGGCAATTTCTTCATTTGTATTATCTGTACTGATGATTTTTTCTTATATGACTGGAAACTTTTATATAGCAATGTTCAACCTTGTATTACTTGCCGTTCAAAGTGCTATTTATTCACCTGCTAAGTTTGGTATTATTCTTGATATTTGGGGCAAAAAGAATTTAGCTAAAGGAAATTCAGCTTTACAATCAGTATCAATTATTGCAATTTTATTTGGAATTGCAAGTGGTTCTTACTTCTTTGAAACATACTATATTTCAAATGCTTTACAGAGCCTTACAAGTAAAGAAGCTTTACTTGATGCAATCTTGCCTTTAACATATTATATTGCTCCTGTGGCTTTATTAGAGATGTTAACATCACTATTAGTATTAAAGAAATTAAAAACTTCATATTCGTCAAATGATAAATTAACTTTAGATAAAAAAGAGTTAGCAAAAGGGAAACTTTTAGCTAAGAATATAAATACTATTTTTTCAAATAATGTAATCTTTTTATCTGTTATTGGTTTATCAGTTTTCTGGGGGATTTCACAAGGTTTAATGGCAGTATTTCCATCTTTTGCAAAACAGTATTTAGATATTACTGATGTATTTGTAATAAATGGAGTTTTAGCAGCATCAGGAGTTGGTATTGCAATTGGTTCTGTGATTTATTCAAGAATTTCAAAACATTATATTGAAGTTGGAACTATTCCTTTCGCTGCTGTTGGTATGGCTGTTATGATTTATGTATCAACTATTGTTGATAGTGCACTTTTCCTTTCTCTATCTTTTTTAGTATTTGGTATTTTTGGAGGATTATTCGTAGTTCCTTTAAATTCATTAATTCAATTTAATGCTAGAAAAAATGTTTTAGGTACAGTTTTAGCTGGAAATAACTGGTTCCATTCTATTTCAATGTTTTTAATGCTTACACTTACAACTGTAGTTTCATTATTTAGTTTAGATCCAAAAAATACAATATATTTAATTTTATTGATTACTATAATTGGAACAATTTATACTGTATATAAATTACCTCAATCTGTTTTATTACTATTTTTAAAATTTGTTGTGGGATTAAAATATAAATTAGAAGTAAATGGTTTAAAAAATATTCCATCAAATGGAGGGGTTTTACTTTTAGGAAATCATGTTTCATGGATTGATTGGGCTGTAATTTTAATGTCAACACCAAGAGAAGTGAAGTTTGTAATGCATAAACCTATTTATGAAAAATGGTATTTAAATTGGTTATTGAAAATATTTAAAGCTATTCCTATTTCAAACGGTTCTTCAAAATCAACTATTATGCAAATCGCAAAAGAGTTAGATGAGGGTAGTGTAGTTGTACTTTTCCCTGAGGGAAGTTTAACTAGAAATGGTCATATGGGTGAGTTTAAAAAAGGCTTTGAAAAAATCTTAGAACAAACTACAAATGATGTAAATGTAGTATCTTTTTATATCCGAGGTTTATGGGAATCTATGTTTTCAAGAGCTAGCAAAAGATTAGTTGAATCATATAGAACTAATACAGTAACAGTATCTTTTGCAAAAGCAATGCCTAAAGAAAAAGCAAATGCTGTAAGTGTAAAAAGTGAAGTTGTTAACTTATCTACAAAATCATGGGGTGAGCATGTTAAGAATTTAGATACTGTAAGTGAAACTATTTTTGATAAGTTAAAAGAAGTATCTGGGGAAATGATTTTTGCTGATTCAACAGGTTTAGAATTATCGGGAAATAAGTTTTTAACTGTTTCAATACTTTTCAAAGACTTACTAAAGCCTAGAATAAAAGGTCAAAATGTAGGTTTATTACTTCCTTCAACAGCAGCAGGGGCATTTATTAATAACTCTGTTTTAATGTTAGGAAAAACAGTAATTAACTTAAACTATACATCTGAAATAAACTCTTTAAAGAAGTCTATAGAAAAAGCAGATGTAAAAACAATAGTTGCTTCAAAGAAGTTTGTAGAAAAACTTCAAGGAAAAGGTATTGATGTAAGTGAGTTATTTGACTTAGTAGATGTTATTTATGTGGAAGATTTAAAAACTAAAATATCTAAAGTAAAAGGCTTGCTAACTTTATTATCTGTGAAATTTTTACCAAGTAGTATTTTAAAAGCAATGCATATTAAAAAAGTAAAAAAAGACGATACTATCGTGATTTTATTCTCTTCAGGAAGTGAAGGAACACCAAAAGGAGTTGAGTTATCAAGTGATAATATTTTAGGAAATACTCAACAAATAGCTGGAGTTTTAAACTTAAATGATAATGATATTATTGTAGGTTCACTTCCTATTTTCCATGCTTTTGGTATTACTGTAACTACTTTTTTACCTTTAATAGAAGGGGTAAAATGTGTAGCTCATCCAGACCCAACAGATGGTTTAGGTCTTGGAAAATTAATAGCAAAATATAGTGCAACTGTTATGTGTGGAACATCTACTTTCTATAGGCTATATACAAAAAATAGTAAAGTCCATCCTTTAATGTTTGATAGTATCAAATTTGCAGTAGCAGGTGCTGAGAAATTAAGAGATGATGTAAGACATGATTTTAAAAAGAAATTTGGAAAAGATATATATGAAGGTTATGGTGCAACTGAAACAACACCAGTTGCTGCTTGTAACTTACCAAATGTATTAGCTCCTGATTATACAGTTCAAACAGGAATGAAACTAGGAACAGTAGGTATGCCAATTCCTGGAACAAAAGTAAAAATCTGTGACCCTGGAACTTTTGAAGAGTTAGAAACTGGAGAAGAAGGTATGATTATGATTGCTGGTATTCAAGTGATGAAAGGATACTTAAAAGATGAGCAAAAAACTGCTGAGGTTTTAAAAGTAATTGATGGACAAACTTTTTATGTAACAGGGGATAAAGGAAAAGTCGATGCAGATGGTTTTGTAACTATTGTAGATAGATATTCACGATTTGCAAAATTAGGTGGAGAGATGGTAAGTCTTGGTGCTATTGAAGAAAAAATCTCAAAACTAGTAAAAAAAGAAAATGAAGAAACAACAGTGGATTTTATAGCTACTTCTTTAGAAGATGAGAAGAAAGGTGAAAAAATTATACTGTTAATAAGTGGTGGAAATGAAGAATTTGTAGCTCTATTAAAAGAGAAGATGATTGCTACTTTTGAAAACAAGCTTATGATTCCAAGTACTATTTATATAGTAGAAGATATTCCTAAATTAGGAACTGGAAAGAAAGACTTTAAAGGCGCTAAAAACTTAGCCCTTGAATTATCTAAATAAAAATAAAAGCAAAGTAGATTTATTCTACTTTGTTTCTTTCTCTACTTTATTTTCTTGACAAATTAAATCTATAATCTCATCTTGATTAACACAGAAGTTTCCATTTTTTTCAATCAAAAATAAATCTCGTGCATAACCTTTCATTGTATGAAGTTTCGCACTTTCAATTTCTATTCCAAAGTCATCAAAAATCTTAGCAATATAAGCAAATAGACCTTTTTGATCCTTTGTTTTTAACTGCATGGAAGCTAAATATGTAGTGTGATTAGGATTAACCGTAATATGCTCTTTTTTGATTTTAGGAGTAATTAATTTTGTTGTTTTAGTCATATCAAATGAGTTTTCTAAAACTTCTTTTATATAAGGAATATCTTCATCATCAACTCTTTCTGTAAAAGAAATATAAAAGGCTTTTTTATCATCAAATAGCTTATAAATATTCATAGCTGCAATATTTAAGAACTCTAACTTTCCAAGTAAATAACCAAGATTTAATGGTACTCTTCTAATAATTCTTATTGTTAAATGAGTAGAGTAATTTACGATTTTATATGTATAGTCTTCTACATTAGTAGCATGGATTGCAATATCTAGTAAATCCTCTGCTTTTAGTTTTAAGAACATTTGATTTGAAGAAATATAGTTTATTTTTCTTTTCTTTAAATTTGGAAGAGCTTTATATCTTGGAAGTTTTTTTATAGTGTTTAATTTTGCAGCTCTTCTTCTACTTTCACTTAATAAATTTTCATCTTCAAAAGCTGGTAAACTATTTAAATAAAGCTGTTTTACAAGTGATGCCATTGAGCTGTTATAAATATTTTTTGCAACTGCTGATACATCTGAATATGTAACAACATAAAGCATTTTCATTGCTAATTCTGATTTGATTAAACCTGTAAAGTTAAGAATAGTTTTTTCAGAATAAATATCTTCATGTGTAGCTACATAAGACATCATATTGTGGTATCTAACTAATCTAGCTCCAACTCTTATATGTTTTTCATCAAAACCAAGAGATAAAGCCATACCTTTAAATAGTTTTTCACCTATTACATGATGATCTTCGGTTCTTCCTTTTCCAATATCGTGGAAAAATGCAGCAAGTCGAACTAGTGCTTGTTGTGGAGCAGTTAAAGAATCATTTATACTCTTTACATATTCATCTTCAATATTTTGAGCAAATTTTAAAGTCTTTAGTGAGTGTACATCTGTTGGATGTTGGTGGTATCCATCAAATTGTGGTTGATCTATTATTAACTTTGCATTTGGAATTATTGCATGTAATAATCTTGCATTATAAATTAATTTCATTACTGGATATAAACTTTTTTTATATAGTAGTGATTTTATATTTTTTTGTAACTCTTTTGATGTAACTTTAGGTAGTTTTGTTTTACTTGCATAATAGATGTATGACCTATCAAATCTCGTTACTTTATCAGGTAGAAGTAATAGCTCTTTGATAAGAGAGTTTAGAGTTTTTGGTTTGGCACTAAATGAAGTATATAAAGTATTTCCTACAATATAAAGATTCTTTTGAAATCTTAATTCTCTTAGTTTAGGAATATTCTCTTGCTCAAATAAAACAGCTCTTGTAAACTTTTTAGTCATAGTTGCAGTGAAACTATGGATAATATGTAAACAGTTAAGAAGTTTGGCCATACATTGACGCTCTTTTGTATATCTCGCAGTATCTTTAAATACAAGCTTTGTACTTAAATCAGGCAAGATATCGAAAGTAACTTGATCTTGTTTTTTCCTAGCAATATTATGTAAAGCATTTCTTACTCTAAATATAAACTCTAAAGATTGCCTATAAAGTCTAAATTCTTCTTCTGTATAATCTTTACCTATTAAGTATTTAGTATCCGTTAGACCATATAAAACATTTGCCATCCAATACATCATATTTGATTCTCGAATACCTCCAAAACCATCTTTGATATTTGGTTCCATTTTTAGAGGGTATTTTAAAAGTCTGTCTTTATGCTCTTGCAGTTTTTCTAATACAAACTCTTTTTGATTTGTTCTTCGAACATTTGTTAAGGTATTTTGATATGAGAACCATAAGTACTTTGAACCAAATACAAGTCTTGATTCTAAGATAGAACTTTTAATAGTAATATCTTCTTTTACAGCATCTTCAATTTCTCTTAGTTCATGTACCCTAGAGCCTAGTTTTAAACCACAGTCCCATGCTAAAGTAATAAACTCTTCCATGATTTCTTTTAGGTTATAACCTTTGATTTCTTCATATAAAATCATAATATCTATATCAGAATAAATACAAAGTTGTTCTCTTCCATAAGAGCCTAAAGCTACAAGTGAAATGGGAATAGAAGTACTCATTGGTTGGTATGAACCAAAGTTTTTTCGAAGTATGTATTTATAAAGTTGAATTAAAAATTTGTCAGTGTGTTTTGTATGTTTTAAGAAGAAGTCTTTACCACCAGTTGTCTCAAAAGTAGTATCAATAGAGTCTACATATTTTTTGAAATAAGTTTTAAAAACTTTTGAGATTTCAAAATCTGTTGCGTTATTGGATATTAACTCTTCTATTTGTATATTTAGTTCGCTCATAAGGCCTCTTTATGTATGTCTAGTTTCTTTCTTAATGTAATTCTATTTAGTCCTAGATGTTTTGCAACTTGAACTTGTGATTTGTATTTTTTTGTAGAGGCTTTTAAAAGTGGAACTTCAAATAAATATAATAAATCTTTATATGAGTTTTCACCCTCTAAATTTTCCCCTAAATACTTTTCTAAAAACATTAATATTTCTTCTTCTCCAATTGTCTCAAATAGGTATGAGAAATATATAGATTTTCTTAAACTATGGGCATTATTTGTAAGGTTTGATATAAGTTTTACATTTGAAATAATAGGTAAATCTAATGTTTTACTGGCTTCTTGTGAAAATTTGCTTACTAAAGCTTTTGTATCAAGTTCTCTTTGTGATAAATCTTCAATCTCTAAATTAATAGAAAAAATATCTTTTAATTTTTGGTTTAAAATATCACTATTTGAGATAGCAATAATTCTATTGTTGTTCATTTCACACCAGTTCAAAAAAAGTTCAATATTTGTAATATCTTGAATCTTATCTATAATAATAGATTCATTTTGTATATTGATAGCTTCTTCTTGAATATCTTGTTGTAAAGTTTTAGCAGTATAGATTTTAGATTTAGGCAGGATATATTTAGCCAAGGATTTTTTACCAACTCCTAAGTTACCAACTATTAGTGCGTGAACATTAACAGTTTGCAGTAGTTTTGCTGAGTTTAGTATTTTTTGTGAAACTTCATCTTGAGCGATATAATCTTGCATATTTTCTAGCCTTTATTAATATAAGTATATTATACAAAAAAATGTCTATAGGATTAATTATTATACAAGGTTTCTTTCTTTAATATTTAAATTACTGTTTATTTAATGTACAGTTTATATAATATTTTTTAATATTTGACAATTAATTTCTATAGCTGTAAAATACATAAACCAAAATAAATGAAACTAATGAAAAAAAATATCTATAGAGTTACAACTATACTTACCTTTATTGTTATTTCTATCCTAGCTATTATGATGACTTCAAATTATATTTTAAAAAAAGAAAAAGAACTTCTGGACAAAAAATATATAAACTATACTTCTAATTTACAAGATAAAATACAATCTTTAATTTTAAGAAAAAAGAATGCTACAGTAGCCTTGAGTATCACTCTTGCAAATAATATTGAAATGTCTAATGTTTTAACAGAAAAAGAAAAGTTAAAAGACTTATCTTTATTGCTTAGAAAAGAAACAGATTTTAAAAATGTTTGGTTTCAAATCGTTGATAAAAATGGTATCTCTTTATATAGAACATGGTCTGATAAAACAAATGATAATCTATCAAAAATCCGTAAAGATTTAAATAATATGCTAAAACATAGAAGTGCAAAAAGTAGTATTAGTGTTGGAAGCTATGATATGACTTTTAAAGCTATGATTCCTCTATTTCAAGATGGAGAATTTACAGGTGTATTAGAATCAATAACTCACTTTAACTCTATTTCTAGAGGTTTAAGAAAAAGTGATAAAATAGAGCCTGTAATTATAGTAGATAAAAAATATACAAAGCAGTTAAAAAAGAATGCTTTTACAAAGATATTTTTAAAAGATCACTATGTTGCAAATCTTTCAGTAAATAAAAAAACTATAGAATATTTAAATCAAAATGATTTAGATACTTTACTAAATATAAAAAGTTTTTTAGTAAAAGATGAATATTTGATTATAAATTCTCCTGTAGTTTACAATAATGAAAAATTAGCAAATTTTTTAAGCTTTAAAAAACTAAGTGAAATAGATACTACGTATATCTCAGAATATAAACAAAATGCTTTTTCTTATTTAGGTCTTTTTATTGTTTTATTAGGACTTATTTTATTTATTATTAGTTACTACTTGTATTCAAGAGAGTTAAAAAAATTATATAGTCAGTTAAATGCAAATCAAAAAGAACTTTATAAATTAAATAACTCTTTACAGCAAACAGTAGATGATGAAGTTTCAAAAAACTATGAAAAAAACAAAATACTATTTCAGCAAAGTAAAATGGCTGCAATGGGTGAAATGATAGGAAATATTGCACATCAATGGAGACAGCCATTATCTTTAATCACAACAGTTGCTTCTGGAATAAAAATGAAAAAAGAGATGGGTATTTTTAATGAAAGTGAATATGAAGAATCAATGGATACGATTATTAATTCAGCGCAATATTTATCTACTACAATTGATGATTTTAGGAACTTCTTTTCTCCTACTAAAAGTAAAAGCCTATTTAACTCAAAAGTCTTTATAAAAAAGGTTTTTAATTTAGTAAGTACTGAGTTTAGAAATAAAAATATAGAAATTATCTCAGATATAAAAGATGTGAATATTTACACTTATGAAAATGAGCTTCTACAAGTTTTAATAAATATACTTAATAACTCACGAGATGAGCTTTTACAATCTGATAAAAATGAAAAAAGGTTGATTTTCATAAATCTATATGAAAGAAACAATAATGTGGTAATAGATTTCAAAGATAGTGCTGGTGGGATTGATGAAAATATTATCGATAGAATATTTGAACCATATTTTACTACAAAACATCAATCCCAAGGTACTGGAATAGGGCTTTTTATGAGTGAAGAAATTATATGTAAACACATGGATGGAAAGATAGAAGTTTCAAATGAAAAGTTTGATTATGAAAATCAGAGATACTATGGAGCAATGTTTAGTCTAAGTATCCCTAATGAAAGAGAGACTACTTAGACTTTTTATTTGAAAAATAAGTAAAGGTAGTAAGGGATACTAAGATTAAAGAAATACCAGCTATTAAATAAAAGGCATTTATCATTTTGTCATAGTCATTTAATGCAATTTTAAACACCACAATAAGTGCTTCAATAGATAAAGCAATGATAATAGTACTTAAAAACTTCGTAAGTACTTTGGTTTCAACCTTAGAGTTTTTAGAATAAGATTTGAAAAATACTTCTTGTTCTAGAACAGTTTTAGCTAAATCAAATATGGCAATACTAAGAGTTAGAGCAATAATAGGTTTAAATATCATCTCTAAAGATAAGGTGCTTTTTGCAAATAAATAGTATCCAAAATCATATAATGAAAATACAATAGTGATAAATGAAAGTATCATCATAGAAAAACCAGCAAAGATATAAAAACCTTTTGTTAAAGCATGAAAGGGTTTGTTTAACTCTACTAAATTTAACTTCTCAAGTAAAATATCTATTCTAAAATCTAAGAATATAATATCATCACCTTCTTTTATAGTCACAGTAATACAGTTGCTTCTAGTAGCTGAGCTAATATAAGGCTTTGAAAAAGCTATATTTGACTCTTTGAACTCTAGTTTTGAAATAAGATATGATCTATCTATATCTTTTGCTGTATCATCTTCCTTGTTTTTATAGAAGTTTGCTGAGGTTTGTACTTTAGAGTTTTTATCCACTAGATAAACTAATTCAAGTGAAGGAAATATACTAAATAGTTGAGCAAATTGAAGGTTTTTATGAATAGATAAACTACCAATATTTTTAATACTCTCTTGTAAAAAATATTCGATTTCTTCTTTGTGTTGTTTATATGTTTCTATAAATTCTTTCATAAAAGCTCCTGTATATATTTTAGATAATTATACTACTTTGCTGAGAGTAATTATGAAGTTTTATGGTTAGTTTTTAGACAGTTTTTTATAAAAGGAGCACTTGCTCTTTTTATAAACTAATAAAAACTGTATCGTTTTCTATCTTACTTTCATAAACATTTGTACAACCGCTATCTCCACCTAAAGCTTCTCCACTTTTCAAGTCAATATCCCAGTTATGCATAGGGCAAGTTACATTTGTACCATGAATTAATCCTTCACTTAATTTCCCTTGTTTGTGAGGGCATTCATTGTTAATAGCAAAGATTGAACCATCTCTTGTTTTAAAAATAGCTATTTCTATCTCACCATAATGAACTACTCTCGAACCCATTGATGGGATATGCTCAACTTCTGTGATTTTAGTCCAACTTGCCATTATACTCTCTCCTTTGCTTCGAAACTTTCTGAATTTTCTGGGGCTATTACAATTGGGCTAAACTCTTTAGTAAAGCCATCTTTTCTTGATTGCTCCCATGGGTCAACTTGTGCTGATTCTTGTGAAATATCAAATCTCTTTGCACAAGCATCTAAGTTTGCTTTGTCTTTTAATAAAGCATCTTTTACATACTCTAATCCAACTCTCTCAACCCAATGGGCAGTTCGCTCTAAATAGTAGGCATCTTCTCTGTAAAATTGCATAATTGCTTTGATATAGTGAAACAATTCTTCATCTGTTTCTACTTTTGTGAAGAAGTCAGTAACACGAACTTTGATACCACCATTACCGGCAATATGTATTTCCCATCCAGAATCAACAGCAATAACACCAATATCTTTGATAGTAGCTTCCGCACAGTTTCTTGGACATCCTGATACTGCGATTTTGAACTTATGAGGAGTCCATGAACCCCAAGTCATTTTTTCAATATCTACACCCATTTGCATAGAGTCTTGAGTACCAAATCTACACCATTGATTTCCTACACAAGTTTTAACAGTTCTTAACCCCTTTGCATAAGCTTGACCAGATACAAAACCTGCATCATTTAGGTCTTTCCACATAGGTTCTAACTGCTCTTTTCGTACACCTAACATATCAAGTCTTTGACCTCCTGTGAACTTCACAGTTGGAACATCATATTTCACAGCAATATCCGCCATGTCTTTTAACTCTTGTGGAGATGTTAATCCTCCCCAGATTCTTGGAACTACAGAATAAGTACCATCTTTTTGGATATTTGCAAAAACTCTATCGTTTATAAGTGCTGATCTTTTATCGTTTTTGTATTTAGTATCATTGTATTTCACTAATAAGTAGTAGTTAATAGCTGGACGACATTTGATACATCCATCATCCGTTTTCCAATCTAGTTTTTTGAACACATCATAAACATTATCAAAGTCATTTGTATCTATACACTCTTTGATTTCTTTGTGTCCAACATCACAACAATCACAAATACCCTCTACTGTATCGTTGTATTCATCACCTAAAGTATTCACTAGTATTTGCTCAACAACGCCAAGACAAGAACCACATGAAGCTCCTGCTTTTGTGCATTGTTTTACATCACCTAATGTTTTTAGGTCTTGCTCTTTAATTGCCTTTGTAACACAGCCTTTTGTAACTCCATTACAACCACAGATTTCTTCATCATCTTCCATTGCACTTATATCATCGCCACCATGACCTGCATCACCTGAAAGTGCTGATTTCCCAAATAGAATTTTGGTTCTTAAATCACTTATGTCTGTATGTTCTTTTAGTAGTTTTAAATACCATGAAGCATCTGCTGTATCACCATAAAGTACAATACCTATGATTTTATCTTGGTAGATTACAAGTTTTTTATAAACTCCTACTTTTTCATCAAGTAAGATTAACTCTTCTGTAGTTTCATCCCCTAGATAATCTCCCGCTGAAAATAGATCTACCCCTGAGATTTTAAGTCTAGTTGATAATGTAGAGCCTGTATATCCATCGCTATCTTTACCTGCTAGTTTTTTAGCACAAAACTTTGCTTGTTCATATAGTGGAGCTACTAATCCATAAGTATTTCCATTATGTTCAGCACACTCTCCAATAGCAAAGATGTTTTCATCTGATGTTTGAAGGTGGTCATTTACTAAAATACCTTTTTTAGTATCTAGTCCTGCCTCAATAGCAAGTGCTGTATTTGGAGTAATTCCAGTAGCAAATACCACGATATTTGACTCTACTGTTTGTCCATTTGTGAAAGTTACGCTTTCAACTTTACTCTTACCTTCGATTTTTTTAATAGTAGTGTTTAGTTTGAACTCTATTCCGTAAGATTCTAGATTTTTTTGAAGAAGTCTTCCTCCCGTACGGTCTAGTTGTTGACTCATGATAGAACCACTTCTATGCACTAAAATAGTTTTAATGCCATGCATTGCAATACCGTAAGCTGCTTCAAGTCCTAGAAGACCTCCACCTACAACAACTGCTGTTTTGTCTTTTGAGATTAAATCCAAGATAGTATCACTATCTAGTTTTGTTCTAAACCCAATTACATTTTCTAAATCACTTCCAATTGTGTGAGGTATGAAAGAGTTTGAACCTGTAGCTATTAGTAATTTGTCGTATGGTAGCTCCTTACCATTTTTACTTATTACTTTTTTATCTTCTTTGTTGATTTTGATTACTTTATCACCTTTGTGTAAAGTGATATGGTGTTCATCGTACCAAGATTGGTGATTGATGATAGTATCTTCAAAAGTCTTTTCACCTGATAATAGATACGATAACATGATTCTATTATAATTTAAGTGTGGCTCCTCACCAAAAATCGTAATATCATATTTATCTTTTTGTATATCAAACAAATCTTCAAGGACTCGTAACCCACTCATTCCGTTACCAATAACTATTAGCTTCTCTTTCATATAAGTCTTCCTTTTCTCTTATGGATTTATTATGACTTATATGTTTATATTATATTTAGAAAAAGTGTATATAAAATATTCAATAGTTTATTTTAAAAAATAGATATTTTAGTTTTGCAGTTATTGTTGAAAGTAAAATAAGTACTGAAACTCGGTACTTATTTTACTTTTAGTATGTTTTATTTAAATATGAGTTTTAATTAGTCTTGTTCTTTGTGGCTTACAAAATCAAGTGCCATAAAACTTTCTAAAGAATCATCTTTTATATTTAACCAAGGTGCTGGAAGTTTTGCTGCTAATGTTCCTGTAACAGTTGAAGCATAGCATCCTTCTCTAAAAGCCATGATATCAGCTTTTTTGTCTTGTAGCCATAGTTTTAATATCTCGCCTTGTTCTTCAATTTTAAACTCTGGATAATTTGTTTCATTATGAATATCTCGGATATAGCTTCCTTGGAAATCAATATTATCAATTGAGCTATTTAATGCATCATGACGATCTGACCAATCCTTCATATCTTTAAGACGATCTTCACTATTAGGTAAAGATATTTTACCCATGATTACATCTCTAGCATACCAAGCTTGAACATCAAACATATTAAATGTGTAATATTGATCTTGCATCCCTAAATACATCATTTTTGGATTTTTTTGGAAGAAAATTCCTTTATATAGATTATCTGGGTATAAACAGTTAGGCGTTTCTAAACGTAATGCATCAGGTAAGAATGGGAAGTGAAATAAGTACCCTGTACACATAACTACAGAGTCAAAATGTTTAGATGTACCATCTGCGAAATGTGCAGTATTCCCATCAAAATGTGTTACAAGAGGAGACTCGTCCATACCTTCTGGCCATTCAAAACCAATAGGATTAGTTCTATAACTAATAGTTACTGATTTCGCACCATATTTATAACACTGAGAACCAATATCTTCTGCTGAATAACTACCACCAACAAGTAAAATATCTTGATCTTTAAATTCTAATGCATCTCTAAAATCATGTGCATGAAGTACTCGTCCTGAGAATAGATCTAAGCCTTTGAAATGAGGCATATTTGGTGTAGAGAAATGTCCAGTAGCTACAACTACATAGTCAAACTCTTCTGTTTCTTGTTTCCCTATTTTGTGATTCATAACAGTTACTGTGAAAATCTCAGTATTTTCATCATAAGTTACCCATCTTACAGGGCATTCGAATTTGATATATTTATTAATAGCCTCTTTGTCGATTCTACCCATTATATAGTCTTTTAAAACAGCACGTGGTGGATAAGATGGTATTGCTTTACCAAAATGTTCATCAAAAGAATAATCAGAAAACTCTAAACATTCTTTTGGTCCATTTGACCATAAATATCTATACATACTACCATGAACAGGTTCTCCATTTTTATCTAATCCCGTACGCCATGTATAGTTCCATAAACCACCAATATCACTTTGTTTTTCATAACAAACAATCTCAGGTAAGTTTTCAACTCCATCAAGACGTGCTGCTTCAAATGCTCTTAATTGAGCTAATCCGCTAGGTCCTGCTCCTAATATTGCTATTCTTTTATTTTTCAAATTATAGTCCTTTTTTAAATATACCTTAGATTAAATACTGATTATAAACCTCAGTAATAGTTCTTGGAAATTAAAAATAAAGAGTGCATAAATATTGTGTTCTTTATTTTTATTCTTTCTTAGAAATTTTTTTGTAATTGATAAAATTTAGTGTTTCCTACACTATCATAAAACTCTTCATGTAAGCTTTCCTCTTTTTATTTTCTCTTTTATTTCTTCAAAAAGTTAAATAAATTTCCCAATTAGACTGTATAAGTCTTTTTAACATTTGAGATATACAGATTTTCTAAGTAAATGAAGAAATTAAATAGGGTGGAGGAGTATATATTTTTGGTAATATTAATGATGCAAATAGATATGCTACTAAATATACAAAAAAATTGGAAGCTTTTTAATTAAGTAAACTGTCCTCGAAATTTTTGATTATTTCTCAGGTTCATTAAGTTTTCTAAGTACATAGGT
>Ga0193952_1000177_pt1 | contig 26844 bp, 17 predicted proteins | sample BB_3_MG_FD_140368 | JGI IMG/M metagenome (GOLD analysis project Ga0193952, IMG submission 140368) | Microbial mat bacterial communities from the Broadkill River, Lewes, Delaware, United States - BB_3_MG | ecosystem: Environmental > Aquatic > Freshwater > River > Microbial mats | place: USA... | reverse complement strand
GCTATCCGGAGTCCAATCCAAAACGGCATTATCGAATCCACCTCTTGGAGGCATCATACCAACTGAATTGTAATAGGTCAATTGCTTTGGAGTACCACCTGTTGATGGCATTACAAAAACCTGACGACTTCCTGAGTATTCACCAGAGAATGCAATCCACTTGCCATCTGGTGAGATTTTTGGGAACAATTCCATTCCCATATGAGAAGTTAATCTTGTAGCATCACCTCCATTTGCATCTACCGACCAGATATCTCCGGCATAAACAAAGGCAATAAGGTTTCCATTTACATCGGGATATCGCATTAAACGAACATCCTTTTGCGCTTGAGCATTCCCTAAAATGCTCATAAGAACGATACATAAAGCACCTATTCTTAAACTGAATTTTAGCATGTTATAAGTATTTGTAATTTGTATGGATATCAACTTTTATGTATTCAAAATTGATGAAGTGAAGCTACAAAAAAAGTGGCATCCCCCTAAAGGAATACCACTTAAAATATTGTTAAAGTTTTATCTACTTTACTTCTATCAAACTAATAGCTGCTCCACCACCAGCTGCTAAATGCAATTTCATGTTTGAATCTGCATTTACAGTTTGTTCTTTTATCTCATATTCTGTTGGGTTCTCATCCCAATGAGCATTCTTTCCATCGATATAAAGAGTTGCTTTATACTCTTTTCCTTTTGGAAGAAAATCAAAACGGATCTCCATGTCGCGCTCATTCTCATCAGTAATAGCGCCCACAAACCAATTGTTAGATTCTCTGTCCTGACGAGCTATGGTAACAAAGTCACCAATTTCACCATTCAATACTTTCGTTTGTTCCCAATTTACAGCAACATCGCGAATGAACTGGAATGCATCATTTCCTTTGTAGTTTTCAATCAAATCAGGAACCATTTGAATTGGGCTATTTAAAACAACGTACAAAGCCAACTGATGTGCTAAGGTTGTATTCACCTGGTTATTTGGCTTGTGAGGTGTTAACTTGATATTGAAAATACCAGGAGTATAATCAATAGGACCAGCTAACATTCTTGTAAATGCAACAATTGGTAGATGTTCCGGAGGATTACCACCATCGCTTGCCCATGCATTAAACTCTTGTCCACGAAGTCCTTCACGTGCTATTGCATTCGGATAAGTTCTTCTTAAACCGGTTGCTTTAATAGGTTCATGAGCATTAATCGCAATCTTATTTTTTGCTCCTTTTACAATAGCTCTTCGGTAATGATTTACCATCCACTGTCCGTGGTGGAATTCTCCTTTAGGGATGATTTTACCAACATAGCCGGTTTTAACCGAATGAATTCCCAAAGAGTTCATTAAATGGTATGCTGTATCCATTTGCTGATCGTAAGTTCTCGGAGCTGCTGAAGTTTCATGATGCATGATCAACTCCACTCCTTTTGACTTTCCGTAACGAACAACTTCAGCCAAATCATAATCTTTATAAGGAGTTACAAAATCAAAAACACCTTCACGATCTTCGAAACCAATCCAGTGTTCCCATCCAGTATTCCATCCTTCAACCAAAATACCACCAATATTATTTTCGGCTGCAAAATCGATTAATTCCTTAGCATATTCGGTTGTTGCACCATGTTTACCACTAGCCATATCCCAGCTTTTAGTTCCAACATGCATATCCCACCAAATTCCAACATATTTCATCGGCTTAAAATAATCTACCGATCCAATTTTATTTGGTTCATTTAAATTTACAATCAAATCTGATTCGATTAAAGATCCTGCACTTTCAGCAATTTGAATGGTTCTCCATGGGGTATTAAAAGGTAAGCTTCTTTTCACCTTATAATCATTGTTCTTCGATCCAACCAGGTTACTTTCAAACATCAATTCTTCCTTGTTTACTTTCAAGGTCATTCCTGAATAATCAGTTAGATTTGCTTCGTGAAAACTCAAATAAACACCATCAGCTGTTTTCATAGTAACTGGTGTATTAACTGCATTCACAGGAATAGAAGTTTGAGCAAGATTGTCGTTATTTCGCAATTCAGTAGCATTAATACCTGTAAAATTCGTAGTATGATATAGGTGCTCGTAAATATCCCAATCACCAGGAATCCACCATACTTTGTGATCACCAGTAAGATTAAACTGAGTTCTCTCTTCGGTAATCATCACCTCTTTCATTGCTTCCTGCTCAGGAAATTCATAACGGAAACCTAGTCCATCGTTATAAACTTTAAACACAATGTTCATTTTACGATGTGGCGCTTTTTCCTCTTCTAAAGATAATTTCAATTTGTTGTAATTATCCGTAACAGTTCTTTTCTCACCCCATTGCATTTCCCAAGTAGTATTACTTGACATGCTTTGAGTATTCACAATCTTCCATCCTTTTTCGATAGATGGTAAGTTTTTAAAATCGAAAGCCATTTTTGAAGGTTCAATAATTGACTTTCCGTTAAAAGTTACATTGTAAACAGCTTGTCCTTCCTGCATGACAAACTCAAGCCCAATTTTTCCATCAGGCGATTTTACTGTGGTGTCCATTTTTCCATTGGAACATGATGCAAATAACATCACTCCCAGAAATGCATAAAGAATTGATCTCAAATTCATAGTTGGTTGATACTTAAATAAAACTGAAAAAATCCTAATGGTTTATGAACCACCGGACTATAAATTTAGGATGTTCGCCGTTAAAAGACGAACATCCCTAACTAAAATTTCTAATTTATCTCACCTAAGGCTAATACGGTGAAATGCTTTGTTAAATTGTCTTTCAACAGATTTAATTCTTTTTTAATTCATAGTCGAATTTGGTTCCCAAAATCAACTTGATTGTGTAATTGCCACTCTCAGGAACCTGAATAGATCCCGGATCAGATTCTGAATCGAACAATCGCAATGATAAACTTCCATCTACAACTCCAAATTGAGGTGCCCATTGATCATTGGCTCTGAATTTTAACCATTCGCCTCCAATCAAATCTACTGTTACGGTATAGATGTACTCTCCATTATCCGAAGATTCCAAGGTCATATTAGTATCCTCTCCCCAGCCTCCTGGAGTTGCACTTCCAATCGCTCCCCAGCTTTCAATTGCTACATGAGAAATTGATTTAGCAGTGGTGTCAATTCTAAAAAAGTACTTGCCAGCTGTTTCAGCAAAGTTTATTACATCTCCATCGATAACCAATTCATCAGCTGAATTCAAACCAAAACTGGTTGTATTTGGCTGTTCTGCTGTAGAATTGTTTTCATGAGTAATTACAATATTCCCATTGCTTAAATCCAAAAATTTAGTGGCTTGTCCTACTACATTTCCGGCAACCATTCCACCACCAGTTTCAAGTCCCGAAAAAGGTGTAGCATCACCAGAAATATAGTATCCATTGTAGATTTCCAAAACATTTGGAGCATCTACTTCATCATCGCAAGAGGTAAAACTAACACTTGCGAAAATGGCTATTAGTATTATTGATAATTTATTCATTTCTAAATTATTTTTCAATTGGTGATTCCACCATTAGTTCAAATTTGCGTTACTATCGATCGCCCATTGAGGTATCGGAAACAAATAATTCGTCTCGGTATCAGGTGATTTTTCCCACCATGAATCTGTAAATTTCCCAAAGCGAATTAAATCCTGACGACGATGCGCCTCACACCACATTTCTCTACCTCTTTCAGCTAGAAGATTGTCCAATGTGATATCAGCATCATCCCAGATTGTCGCACCAGCAATAGTTCTGATATCATTAATTTCAGCTTTTGCGCTAGCCAAACTTCCACCTGATTTTCTTAGTTCACACTCAGCTTTCATCAACTTGAAGTCAGCCAAACGGAAAATAGGTAGATCATTACTCAAGTTATCCTTAACGCCACTCTTAATTTCAAATTTTACCATACGAGCTCCCGAAAAACGAATTTCTTCAGAAGAATAAGAAGCGTCCATTCGTAAGGCTGGTACTTCTTTAGTGAAAATTACCGGCGCATTACCTGCATCAGTATCTACCAGCATTTCACCAGTTGATGAATACTGCTGTCCTAATAATAAACCTGCTTTACGCTGATCGGCATCCTCAAACAATTCAACCAATCTTTCCTGAGCACAGAAGCCATTCCAGAAAGTTGTTTTGGCATTAAAAGTTGCTGTATTCGTGTAATGCAAAGTTCTACGGTGAAGAATAAATCCCTGGTAGTTATCCTCATCATAAGGAACAGTAAAAATGTTCTCTGGTGAATTTTGATTTTCAGTAACAAAAGCACCCAGTCTATTCGATTCCAAACTGTATGGTCCTGCAATAATTAAATCACAATACTCTTCACATTTATCCCACATTGCAGTTCCTGTGAATACTTCAGCATTTAAGTATAATTTTGCCAATAAAGCATAGGCAGTATACTGGTTTACAGAACTCGTAGAAGATCCAGACAAATCATTAAATACACTTTCGATATCTGCGATAATGTTATTAAAAACCGTAGCACGACTTACTTTCTCTGGTTCAGCAGGTGCGTCAGCAAAACTTGTAACGTAAGGTACATCGCCATAGTTATCGATTAACAAATAGTAATAATAGGCACGCAATACTTTCATTTGTGCAACAGCATTTTTTGAAGCTTCGGCATCTCCCAAATACTCAATTGCCTTATTACATTCGGTAACACCATTGTAAAAATTACGCCACATGTTATTCACATACTCATGATTGTTATCCCATGTATGAGTGTGCAGAGCTCTCCATTTTCCCCCATCATCCCAATCGGAACCACGAGTAGGAGCAACAATAAGATCGGATGTAATTTCCTGTGCAAACCACCAGCCACCATCGATATGCGATTGCAATTGTGAGTAAGCATTATTTGTGATTAACTGTGCCTGAGTTTCATTCTCAGGATACTCCTCTGCCAAAAGTTCGCTGTATACCTGATCGTCTAAATCTGTACACGATGCAAACAAAGCAAGTATGGCAAAAAGACTAAATATTTTTATTTTCATCTTATTCATTTTTCTAGTTAAGCTTTAACAAAGAGTTATCGAATTACCAAACTCCTTATTCTTGTAAATTAATTCTCCTTAAAAACCTACTTTCATTCCAAAAGTGAAGGTTTTGGTTTTAGGATAAACATCATACATATCCAAACCTAAGTTCTGATACCCACCATAACTCGATTCAGGATCGATACCTGAATAATTGGTAAGTGTAAACAAGTTGTTTGAACTGACATAAAATCGACAATTGCTTAACCAGCTAATTTTATCCACATTTAGGTTGTATCCTAATGTGATGTTGTCTAAACGAAGGAATGATCCATCTTCAATATAATAATCAGAGAATTTAGGAGCATCAGAAAGAATCGGAGCCAATTTCATAGCATCTTTCAATGCATTTCTATTTGGTAACATATTTGGATTACCGAGAATCATTCGGGTAACGTTAAGTACATCACCACCAACTACTGCTCTTAATGAGAAATTCAAATCCCAGTTTTTATAAGTAAATTGGTTGGTCCAACTCATTGTAAAATCAGGTAATGCGTGACCAATTACTTGTCGGTCTTCATCTCTTTGTTCCTTGGTAATATTTCCATCTTTATCATAGAACAACCACTGTCCATTCTGATCGATTCCAGCATTTTTCCAACCATAGAAAGTTCCCAACTCACGTCCAGGCTCAATCAATTGAGTCCATACTCCAACCATTCCTCTACCGCTAATCCACGATGTGTGCATATTATCCAATGAATATTTATTATCCGATAAGGAAACTACTTCCTGCTTGTTGGTAGAAAATGAATAGGTTGATTTCCAAGTGAAATTATCAGTACGAATAGGGTTGGCAGTTAAATTGATCTCTAAACCTTTATTGCTAATTTCTCCAGCATTTGCATAGATTCTATCGTATCTGTTTGGAGGAACAGGAACTGCGTATTCAGCTAATAAATCGTCAGTTGTCTTATCGTAATAATCAATCGAACCTGTTAATTTGTTATTAAACAAAGAGAAATCTAAACCAAAGTTCCACTCTCTATTCTCTTCCCATTTCAAATCTGGGTTAGCATTACTCGATTGCTGAATTACAAGAGTTTCTTCACCTGTAGTAGGATCTAAAGTTCTTCCACCGGTTCCAATACGAGCGATATCGTGATAATTACCAATTTCCTGATTACCTGTCACACCATAACCAACTCTCAACTTTAATTGATCAAGCCAGTTAGCATTATCCATAAAATTTTCACTTGAAATATCCCATGCTGTTGAGAAAGATGGGAACCATCCCCATTCGTTATTTGCTCCAAACCTTGAAGATCCATCGCGACGAATTGTAGTTGTAAAATAGTATTTAGAATTGTAGTTGTAAACAGCTCTACCAATAAATGAGATCAAACGACTTCTCTCTTTCCATGATTCGATATCCTGTGGTAAAACATCATTTGCAAACCTAAGATTATCAGCATTAACATCATCCGAAAGTAAATCTCTTCCTTGTGCAGCAAAGCTCGTTCTTTTATCTTCCTGCCATGAATATCCTCCCAATAAATTTACATTGTGCTTTTCTTTAAACACTTTGTTGTATTTAATGGTGGCTTCCATCATTTTGGTCTCATTATTATTGTAACTTCTTCTTGCATATCCACCATCACTCGATGTGATTTGATAGGAAGGACGGTGAAACCAAGTCTCATCATCATCCTTACGATAACTCACATTCATTCCTGCAACCAAACCATCAACAATCTCAAAATCGGCTTTAGCATTTGCCAAATATCTTTTAGCATCGCGTTCATTTTGAATCTGATTGATTAAGGCAAGAGGATTGGAGTTTTCAAAGTCATTTACTTCAAAATAAGATCCATCAGCATTGTATACTGGGTAGGTTGGATTTCGAGAGAACGTCTGAAACAAAACGGCTTCTCCATTATTTCCATTGGTTTGTACGTAATTGTTATTCTCAAAAGTACCAGATAAATTTAAACTCAATGTCAACTTATCATTTATACCTTTCTGCATGGCATTCAATCGAACAATCGCTCTTTCTCGATCAGTTCCTTTTACAACACCATCAAAGTTGGTATAGCCAATACTTGCACGATAAGTATGATCTTCTCCACCACCACTCATTGAAACATTGTGAGATTGAGACATTCCAGTACGGAATACTTCATCCTGCCAATCGGTATTCGCTCCACCATCATCAAGAGTTAAACCATTCTCGTTTGCGTATTGACGAATTTCGTTTGCACTCAGCAAATCCAATTCATTGGCAACAATATCAGAAGAAATATATCCCGAATAAGAGATTCGTCCTTTCTGATTGCGTTTTCCTTGCTTGGTAGTAATAAGAATAACACCCGTTGCACCACGAGATCCATAAATAGCCGCTGAAGAAGCATCTTTCAAAACATTAAAAGACTCAATATCTTCCACCGAAATGGTTGTAGGATCTACACCCGGTACTCCGTCAACAACATATAAAGGAGAAGTACCTGAGAAGAATCCAGCGGTACCACGAATCTGAACATTAAATCCCGCATTTGGATCGCCACCTTTTTTGGTAATGTTTACACCGGCAACTTTTCCCATTATTCCCTGAATAGGATCCTGTAGAACACCTTGCTGCAGATCATCAGCACCAACATTCATAACTGCACCAGTTTTATCCTTTTTCTTTTGGATTCCATAACCAACAACAACAACCTGTTCCAAATTCATAACATCTGGCTCTAACAGTACTTCAACGTTTTCGGTTGTGCCTACTGAAATTTCCTGATTAATGTATCCAACAAATGATAGAACGAGAGTTTGACCTTTATCGGCTGAAAGAGAAAATAAGCCATCAAAGTTTGTTGCAGTACCTGTAGTTGTACCTTTTACAACAACGGAAACTCCTGGCAAAGGTTCTCCATTGGAAGCATCCAACACCTTTCCATTTATTTCCTGAGTTTGAGCAAAAATTCCTATAGAAAGGAACACAGCCCAAAACAACAATAATAATTTTTTCATAATTCTTTTTAATAGAGTTAGTACTTCACGCGTCAGCTCCGTTTAGAAGCATAATTTGATGTATTCAAAACCGATTTCCCATTTCCGGTCGAAACTAAAATCATCCTGCAGGAAATGATTTTTCAATTTCGAAGGTCAAAGAAACTTACGGACACATTGAATTACTAAATACCTATAAGAAATATAGATAATAAAAGAATTATAAAAATTAATTCACGCTGATTTACTGCGCATTACACAAAATACATAATTAAGAAAATATAGACGATATATTGATGTAATATTAGCTTAGACCGATTTAATTTCCATTATTTTGGTATCAAATTCATCATTTGGTACGAGAGCTCGGTTCTTGATTTTTGTTTTGTAGGTGTAAATTGTATTCACTGAGAAATTGAGTATACTAGCAATTTTTTCATTGTCATTTATGCCTAAACGGATAAGTGCAAATATTCGCAAATCGGTATTTAAACTTTGGGAATCTTTTAAAGATATTTTATTCTCTTCGTTGAAGAGTTGATTGAATCGGTTTACAAAATCGGGGAATAACTTCAAGAAAATACGATCGAAATCTTCGAACAAATTCTGACGTTCTTTCTTCGAATTGTAATTCTTCAATTCCATTTCAATGGCATCATACTGCTTAGTCATTAACTGGCGAGAAATGGCTTTTTTCATGGCTTCAATTTTCTCAATAAATTGTGAACTGAAATTAAAATAATATCCAACGTACTCTTCCTTAATCTTACTTACCTCTCGTAGCATATCATTTACTTCCTGAAGATTCTCATTTGCAGTAAGAACTTCCTTTCTTGCTTTTCGAATTTCTCTTAATTGTTTGTATACAATTACAATAAATGAAACGATTACAATGGATAAAATGAAAATTATAATGGCAACAGTAAACATTAAATCCTTCTCTTTTTCCACCTTATTCAACATGGCAGCTTCAATGTCTGGTTTTATGTATGAAATCTCTAATCTTCGTGCATGACTTCCAAAAAAACCTGCATCCTTCTGAGCATGTTCAATGAATTTATATGCTTCTTCTACTCTTCCATCGTAATGTAAAAGTTCTGCCAAAACCTTTGCTGCAACGGTTTCGGTCGTTGCCGATTTAATATCATCAATTGTTGCTTTCAACAGATAATACATTGCCTTATCATTCTCAAAGAAACGCGAATAAGCAATTCCCAACCCGCAATTACAAATGGCTGATTGATGAGAGGTTAATTCGTACTCATTAACCAATTTTTCATAGTATGAAATTGCCTCTCTATTACTCCCAATAATTAAATTATTCAAGCCTTTAGCCAGAAGATAATCAAATGAATTAGGATCTCCTTCCTCATATATCTTTTCACAATATTTGTGACCAATTTCTCTATATTTGGGCTGATAATATCCCCATCTGGAATTGGAAAGGTCATAATAAGATCTGTATGCAACCGAATAATATTGAATGCGTTTATTTATATCTAAGACTTTAGGATTTATTGTTTCTAAGGTATCGATAGTTTCTTTAAACAATCCCTTCAACAATAAAATTAGTGCGATATTGGTTTTTGCTTCAGCAATTTTTTTAGGCTGCTTTAATTTATAAGCTGTTTTTATTGCCTGGGTTCCATAATGAAAGGCAGAATCGTATACAAAGGATTCATATTCCTTTGTCATTTTAACCTGTAGTTTAAATTCTTCTTCGGTATTCTGCGAACTTTTATAAAATTGAAGTGAGTCAAATAAAATTTCCAATTTATTCTTTTTCGCTTGTATAATACTATCCTTTTTAAGCAAGTATTTATCTGCTAATTTAAATTGATAATCAAGAGAATCATTTTGACCATATGAAATGGTACAAAACAGAAAAAGTAAGCTGAAAAAAGAAAATAGTGTTTTCCACATAACTGAGGGATCTTAATTGGAATTGAGTGTAAAAGTAAAACAATTCTCACTTTCACAAAATACATTCACTGATGTAACAAAATAAAGCCCCAACTAAAGATTGGGGCTTTGTATCTTAAATATTCGAATTGACTATAAACCACTAAAATCAATTCCCTCAAACATCATACTTGGAGTTTGCCACGAACGATTCGTTAATGGATCATTACCTACCGCTATCAACTGATTCCAAACGTCTTTATGATTTCCAGTAATATTCATTCCAGAAACCGGATGAATTATTACCCCTTTCTTAACGTAAAATCCTTCAACACCAACTGAGAAATCTCCTGTTGCCGGATTGGAATTACCTCCATTAAAACCAGTAACCAAAATTCCCTCATCCATATCTTTGGTTAATCCTTCCAGATTTTTTGTGCCAGATTTGAAAATCAGATTCGAGGATGAACCTGTAGTAGGTTCCATTTCTAATTTCTTTCCATAGTAATCTCCAATGTAATAGGTACGAAGAACACCATTTTCTATAACAGCCATTTTTCTAGCTGCCAAACCATCACTATCATACAATCGAGAGTTACGTCCAGATTCTATAAATGGATTGTCAGTAATCGTCAATAAATCTGTAGCGATTTTATGTCCAATTTTACCTTCTAAAAATGATCTTTTTTGTTGAATATTATAGCCAAACAAAGGTTGAAGAAGAGAACTAAATACACGACCTACGGATCTGTTTTCAATCAACATTTCCATTTTCCCTGATTTAATCTTCTTTGCTCCAATTTTCCTTAATGCGCGTTCAACTGCATATTTACCAACCCCTTCGCCTGATAGTTGATTCCAGAATCTGGCAGCATTGTAATGATAATCACTCGGACGACTATCTCCTCCATTTATGGATGCACTTGCACTTACCGAGTAAGATGTTGATTCTTTAAATCCTTCAACACCATTACTCAAGACCATATAACTGCGATAGGATCCATCACCATAAGATCCTGAAACCGTAATAATTCTATCATCCATTCCTATTGTTTCCGCCTCAACCTGCATCGCCAAATCAATCTTCTGACGAGGATCAATGGTGTCATAGCTTGAATCGAATAACTTCAGATCCTTCTCTTCTCCATCATAGCATAAATGGCGATCTGGCAGAGAGCGATATTTATCTTCAGCTAAGTAATTGGTTCCTAATATAGCTTCTTTGATAAATCTCTCCAACTCATTCTTCTTTAATCGATTGGTAGAATGAGTAGAATATTTTCCATTCACATAGAGTTTAATACTTAATCCACTTTCTATGGATTCCTGTATTTTTTCTATTTTTTGTTTTCTTACTTCAACTTCGGATTCTTTAGAATCATAAACCGAAACTGAAACTTCCTTGGCACCATTTTCAGTGGCATATTTGGATGCCCAATGGGCTAATTCCATTTTTTTATTGTCTTTCATCGAAACTTCTTTTTAATTGATAAAATGTTAACTCTAATGCTTTATTAAGCATTAACACCACCAACGGTTAGCTTTGCAACCTTAATAGTTGGTAATCCCAACGAAACAGGTACACCTTGTCCACCTTTTCCACAGGTCCAAGTACCGCAGTCCATTTTAAAGTCGTTACCAACCATTTCAATGTGTCCTAAAGCTTCAGGACCATTACCAATCAAGTTGATATCCTTAATAGGTTGTGTTATTTTACCATCTTCAATTAAATATCCAGCCTTCACATAGAACGTAAAATCACCAGCTCCGATTTGAACTTCTCCATTGGTAAATGAATCAACAAAAATACCTTCCTTCACACTTGAAATGATATCCTCTTTTGAGTGAGGACCATTTTCCATATAAGTATTTCTCATTCGTGGAAGCGGTGCATAACGGAAAGATTCTCTACGACCGTTACCTGTTGGATTTACCCCATAATGCTTAGCACTAATTCTATCGTGAATGTAACTTGTTAATACACCATTTTCAACCAATTTGGTCTTTTGTGTATCAATTCCTTCATCATCAATATTAACAGATCCTCTAATATTAGGATTTGTTCCATCATCAACAATTGTAACAAAGTCTTCACCAATTTTCTTGCCCATTTTATCAGCAAAAATTGACGTTTCCTTGCGATTAAAATCAGCCTCGAAAGCATGACCAATTGCCTCATGCAATAAAATACCAGAACTTCCTGCTGCCAAAACCACTGGCATTTCTCCTGCCTTTGGCTTACCTGCTAAAAACTGTCGTTTTGCACCAGTAACAATTTCATTAGCCATTTCATCCAACAATTCTTCCTTCAAATATTCAAAACCAACTCTCATCGAACGTGAAGCACCAAAATCTTCTTTCTTATCTCCATCGATCATTACTGCACTTGCATATAAGCTGAACATTGGTCTGTAATCAAAGCTTAAAACTCCTTCAGAGTTCGCAAATAGCATGTAACTAGAATCATCATTTAAATAAACCTGAACCTTATCCACCTTATCATCTAGTGCGAAGATCTTGTCATTCAGTTTTTGTAAATATGGGATTTTCTGCTTGATGGAAACGTCTTCCCACGAAGTTTTAAAATTGTAATACTCAGGATGTACCTTCTCTGATAGATCCACAGCAGGGAAATTTTTGCTTTCATTGGCAATACTTGCAGCCGTTTTTGCTACTTTCAACATTGCTTCTAAACTTACCTCTTCAGAAAATGCATAGCCGGTTTGATCACCCTTCAAAACCCTAACACCAACACCGTAATCAATATTTGAACCCGCACGATTCACTTCATTATCCTGAAGACCAACATAGTTTGAAAGAGAGTGTTCGAAATACAAATCGCAATAATCTCCACCTCTTGATAAGGCTTCTGAAATCACCTTTTGTAGTATTTCTCTATCAACATTGAAATGAGCTAAGTACTCTTCCAATCCTGATTGTTCAGTAAGTCGATTACATCCCATACTTAAAAATGAGGGCAAAATCGCCATTCCTGCAAGAGAGACAGATCCTGTTCGGATAAACTCTCTTCTTGAAAATTCATTCTTCATAAAACTGTTTTTTAGGGTTTGGGTTTTCTTTGATTTCTTTGGCAGCAAAAAGTTACCACTTTTTATTGTCATAATAAAATATTAATTCCGAATAATTAAAATCAGTTTTAACTACCATTAGTTATCAATAGTTTTTATTATTTTTGATATTTAAATTAAAACCATATTCCCAATCTAATGAAATACTTTATCAATTTTATAATCTTATTATTAATAGTTCACACTGGTAATAGCCAAAATATAGAATATCCTACATGTAAAAAACATACAGTTATCGATACTTTTTTCAATGATTATCTTGTCCGTGATAATTACCGTTGGTTAGAAAATGTAAGAACAGATAGTGTAATATCCTGGATCGAAGCGGAAAAAAAAATATCCAAAAAATTCCTTCAAAAAGCTTCTTCAAAATACAATTCGAAGGCAGCAATAAAGAAATATTCATATATAGATGGTTTTTATGCCTCTAAAATAGGACAATACTACTTTTGCTATGGTCGCAGAAATAAACTAGCATCTTCAGGATTATATATGGGTGACAGCTTTGATGATATTAATCAACTAATAGTAGATCCCAACTTCAAAAATAATGGGGATAAAGTTGATATTACCGGCTTTGATGTTTCGCTCGATTCTAAGAATTTGGCTTATATGATTAATCGAAATGGAACTGACTGGAGAGAGATTAAAGTTGTAGGTTTACCCTCTGGCGCCGAGAAGAAAGATCACTTAAAAGGGATTAAATATTCTTCTGTTGCCTGGAAAGGAAATGGTTTCTATTATTCCAAATACCCAAATTTAGGTGAGTTCTATGCAGCGGTTGGTGAAGAAGTTTACTATCATACTTTAGGTGATGATCAGAAAAATGACAAGTTAATTTTCAAAAGAAAAAATCCTTCTAATAAGTTTACATATCAAACCACCTCGGATGAGCGTTATTTTATTTTAGAAGAAGAAACTGCCAATTATTTCAACTACTTTTTTATTGATTTTCATTCAGAAAAACCATTTCTACGACCATTGTTAATGAAACAAAGGTCAAACATCTCAATACTAGATAGTCAAGATAATGAATTGATAGCCATTACTGGTAAAAAATCAAATGGAGGTTCTGTTGTGGCTATTGATCCCTATAATCCATATAAATGGAGACAAATAATTCCACAAATTGAAAACGGTGTAATGCTAAATTGCATTCCAAAAATCGATCGTATTCTGGTAACTTACCAAAGTAATCAACATCCTATATTGAAAGTATTCGATTACTCTGGCAAGCAGCTTTTTAATATGAATTTCCCAAATGGCAGTTCGATTAGTGGTTTTGACGGGGAAAAAGAAGATGAAAATGTTATTTTCTACAGACAGCAATACACCATGCCATCCATTTCTTATCATTTCAATATCAAAACCTTTAAAATTGAATATGGTGAGGCGGTTAACATTACATTCAATTTTAAAAATTACATCACAAAATCGATTCAATATCCAGTTAATGACAGCATTAATGTTCCTATGAACCTGGTTCATAAAAAAGATTTAAAACTTGATGGTAATAATCCCTGTTTATTAAAAGCCTATGGAGGTTTTGGATCGATTTCAATGCCACACTTTGATCCAGGTATTGTTCACTTTATCGAAAAGGGAGGAGTTTATGCTTATGCCAATATTAGAGGAGGTGGAGATTTAGGTATTTCATGGTCTCGAGCAGGTAAACGCCTAAACAAACAAAATACCATTGATGATTTTAATGCTGCTGCTGAATACTTAATAAAAGAGGGATATTCTAAGCCTGAAAAAATGGCTTGTTCAGGAGGTTCACACGGAGGTTTGGTAGTAGCGGCTGCAGCCATTCAACGTCCGGATTTATATGCAGCTGTAATCCCGGTTGTGGGCGTTACTGATATGATTCGATTCGAAAAATTTACAGTGGGTGCTCTACACATAGATGAGTTTGGTACAGTAAAAGACTCTTTGGATTTTACAAACCTGCTTAGTTACTCGCCTCTTCATAATATTAAGGAGGATGTAAACTATCCGGCTATGTTGGTTATGACATCTGAAAATGATGATAGAGTACCTCCCTTACATTCCTACAAATTTGTTGCTGAACTTCAAAACAGAAAAGCACAAACAAATCCTATTCTTTTAAGAGTAGAAAAAAATGCTGGTCATTATGGTGGTATAAACATCTATTCTCGTGTTAATTTCACTGCCAATTTTTACGATTTCCTAATGAAAATATTAATGAAATAAACCTTCGTGATAACCTAAAATCAAAAACAATGAAATATCTGTTAATTGTTTGTTTTAGTATTTTGTTGATTTTCAAATCTTATTCTCAAAAATTTGAATATCCTCCTTGCCAAAAAAAAGAAGTAATTGATACCTTTTTCAACTATTTACCGGTTAAAGATGATTACAGATGGTTGGAAAATGTAGAAAACTTCGAAGTGAAAACATGGGTGAAGGAACAAAATAAGCTCTTCAATAAATTTATTAGGAGTGGTACAACTAAATTTAGGTGCAAACATGATTTAGACAGGTATTCTTGCACAGAGACCAATTACTCAGCTAAGCATGGAAAGTATTATTTCTCATATAAGATTAGAAATGGGCATGCAAGTGCAGGTTTATATTTTGGAGAAAAAACGGATGAAGTTTATGATCTTTTAGTTGATCCGAATTACAATACAAATGGGAAGAAAAAAAACATTCGAGGCTTCTCTGTTTCCAAGGATTCACAAAAGTTATGTTATTTAACAAGCGAAGATGGCTCTGACTGGATGGAAGCCAGGGTTATAAATTTACCCTCAGGCACAAAAAACAAAGATCTAATTCAAGGTATAAAATATTCAACAGTAAAATGGTATCGCGATGGTTTTTTCTATTCTAAATACCCTTTCAATGGTAAATTTTCAGCTTCTGAAGGAGAAGAGGTTTACTATCACAAATTAGGTGAATTGCAAAGTCAAGACAAATTGATTTTTAAACGAAAAAACCCAAATGCCAGCTTTTCATATAAAGTCTCTTTCAATGAAAGATTTTTTGTTCTGGAAGAAGAGGTGTCAGATCATTTCAACTACTTTTTTATTGACTACGAATCAGAACAACCATATTTACGTCCTCTTTTAATGAAACAAGCTGAAGAACTTTCATTTATCGACAGTAATGATGGTAAATTCATTGTCAAAACATTTTTGAATAACAACTGTGGATCAGTAGTTGAAATTGATCCATATGCTCCATATCAGTGGCGCGAAATAGTTCCTGCCCATAGTGATGCAATTCTCACAAAAACTCGTGTAAAAGAAAATTGTATTTTGTGTGTATTCCAAACAGATCATCAACCCATTATAAAAATGTACGATTTCAACGGAAAAACATTGCACACAAAACCAATGCCAATCGCAAGCTCTGTTTATGGATTTGATGGTCCTAAAAATGAAGAAAACCTAGTTTATTATAATGAATGCTATACCTTACCAAAAATTCAATACTATTTTAATATCAACACATTTGAAACTAAAAATGGAGAAAAAACACATATTACATACCACTATAAAAACTATGAATACAAACTTTTAAAATACACTACTAAGGATGGTACAAAAGTTCCATTAACACTGGTCTATAAAAAAGGATTAAAATTGGATGGTAATAATCCAACTATTTTAAAAACTTATGGTGGCTTTGGTTCAATATCCACTCCTAAATTTGATCCTGGCATTGTCTATTTTATAGAACAAGGAGGACTTTTTGCATATGCAAATATTCGTGGTGGTGGATATTTGGGGTTTGAATGGGCTGAAGCTGGTAGAAGGTTAAATAAACAAAACTCAATTAACGATTTCAATGAAGCTGCGGAATTCTTAATTGCTGAAAAATATACAAATCCAAAAAAATTAGCCATTACAGGAACTTCACATGGTGGCTTAATTGTCACAGCTGCCGCCATTCAGAGACCGGAATTGTATGCTGCAGTAATTCCAATAGTGGCAGTTACAGACATGTTAAGATTCGAAAAATTTACTGTGGGTAGTTTTCATTTAGATGAATTTGGAACTGTTAAAGATTCTTTGGATTTTTTAAATTTAAGACAGTATTCACCTCTGCACAATATTAAAAAAGAGTTGAATTATCCTGCTATGTTGGTAATGACTTCTGAAAATGATGATAGAGTTCCTCCTTTTCATTCGTATAAATTTGTTGCTGCCCTTCAAAATAGATCGAGTCAAAAAAATCCTATTCTAATGAGGGTTGAACAAAAAGCAGGACACAATGGTGCCAATAGTAGAGTTACGGAAGTTGATAGTAAATCAGACATGTTTCGTTTTATTATGAAAGTTCTGACAAATTAATTCATAAAAAAAAGTGATATCTGTATTTCAGATATCGCTTTTTCGATTGTTATAAACTATTCTCTCATACTATAAACTGAAACAAATCAGTTTTATCATTTAGGTATTCAAAAACAAAGTTTCGCTCTGTCATTCTATTTTGCAACCTTTTTAAATCCTCTGGATGCCGAACTTCAATTCCTATTACAGCTGGTCCTTTTTCACGACTGCTTTTCTTGTAATATTCAAAATGAGTAATATCATCACTAGAATCTAAAACATCATTTACAAATTCTTTTAAGGCTCCTGATCGCTGAGGAAAACGGACTATAAAATAATGCTTTAACCCCTCGTAAAGAAGACTGCGTTCCTTTATTTCCTCCATTCGGGTGATGTCGTTGTTGCTTCCACTAAGAATACAAACTACATTTTTTCCTTTTAGTTTATCCGAGAGCAATTCAAGAGCTGCAATAGATAAAGCTCCTGCAGGTTCAGCAACAATTGCATCCTCGTTATACAGTCGTAAAATGGTGGAACAAATTAGTCCTTCAGGAACCACAATTACATCATCTAACACTTTTTGACAAACTCGCCAGGTAAGATTTCCTACCTTTTGAACTGCTGCTCCATCAACAAATCTATCTATACAATCCAATGAAACATTTTCACCTTTCTCAAAAGCCGTTTTCATAGAAGGAGCACCTTCGGGCTCTACTCCAATAATTTTGGTATTCGAGCTAAACTCTTTAATCCAAGCTCCTAAACCTGATGCTAATCCTCCACCTCCTATCGGAACTATGATATAATCAATTGGTTCGGTACATTCCTGTAATATTTCCAGACCAATAGTTCCCTGCCCTTCAATAATTTTTGGATCATCAAAAGGATGGATAAATGTTTTTCCTTGTACTGCGGCATCTGCCACAGCCTTGTTCGAGGCATCATCAAAAGTATCTCCCGTAAGGATAATTTCAACGAACTCACCACCAAACATTTTTACCTGTTTTATTTTTTGTTTTGGAGTTGTTTCCGGCATGTAGATTACTCCCGAACAAGCCAATTTCTTACAAGAATAAGCAACACCTTGTGCGTGATTTCCTGCACTGGCACATACAATGCCCTTTGCCAATTTTTCTTTTGAAAGTCCTGATATCTTATTGTAGGCACCTCTTATTTTATAAGATCGTACAACCTGTAAATCCTCTCGTTTCAACATGATATTGGAATCATATTTAAGCGAAAGGTTTAAATTTTGAAGAACTGGTGTTGTCTGAACTACTTCCTTAACCGTTCTTCCTGCTTTTACAATATCCGACATTTTCGGATAGTAATGTTCCTGTTTTTCCGTCACGTTTCCCCCTTGATTAAATAGCAGGCCGCTTTCAGCATATTCCTTTGTCCGATAGCTGACTGCTGTACGCTGTCAACATTTTAACTTACGCTTTCTCTATATATCCAGCCAACCAATCCCCAACCTCCGATGTTGAGTAAGATTTCTTGTCATCAGCTATATCTTCTGTAACAATACCAGCTTCTAATGATTGATCAATGGCTTCACGAATCAAAGCACCTTCTTTCATCATACCAAATGCATATTCGAACATCATGGCCGCAGAAAGCACAGTAGCGCAAGGATTGGCAATATTTTTACCTGCAGCCTGCGGATAAGAACCATGAATTGGCTCAAATACTGAAGTATGAACTCCAATTGATGCCGATGGTAACATTCCCATTGATCCTGAAATCACACTCGCCTCATCGGTTAGGATATCTCCAAACATGTTTTCTGTTACCATCACATCGAAACGCTTTGGCCAGGTAATAATTTGCATCGCAGCATTATCTACAAACATATATTCTACTTCAATATCAGGAAATTCAGGCTCGATTCTCTGAGCAGTTTCTCTCCACAATCTTGAGGTTGCCAATACATTTGCCTTATCAACAATAGTTAGTTTTTTTCTACGCTTACCTGCATATTCAAACCCTAAACGCACAATTCGCTCTATTTCTCCTGCTGTATAAACACAAGAATCGAAGGCGGTTTGTCCATCTTCGCTTCTCCCTTGCGGGCGACCAAAATAAATACCACCCGTTAACTCACGAATACACATAAAATCAGCACCATCAACCAATTCGGTTTTCAATGGTGATTTGTGAATCAGTGATTTAAAAGTATTTACCGGACGAAGATTGGCATACAAACCCAATTTTTTACGCATTGCCAAAAGTCCCTGTTCCGGGCGTACTTTAGCGGAAGGATCATTATCGAACTTAGGATCTCCAATTGCTCCAAAAAGTACGGCATCTGACTGCATACACAATTCATGTGTTTCTGCAGGATAAGGATCACCAACCTGATCAATTGCTGTTGCACCTACCAGTGCTTCGGTATATTCGAAGTCGTGACCAAATTTCTTGCATATTGCATCGGTTACCTTTTTTGCTTGAGCCACTATTTCAGGTCCAATACCATCTCCTGCTAATACTGCTATTTTATAAGTCATTGTTGTTTATTATTCTGTTGTTACTGATTTATTTTCTACACTATCTTGTTGCTCCAAAAGGTTGAGCATACGTGAAGTGGCTTTAATTGCCGCTTCCAACTGATCAGGATCTAAACCTCGGGTTTTAAAATACTTACCATTATAATCCCAGGTAATCAAAGTCTCAACCAAGGCATCCGTTTTTCCTCCAGGTGGTATTCGAACCAAATAATCTTTCAAAATTGGACGTCTTTTATCCAACTTGGCGTAAATACTCCAAATGGCATTCATAAAAGCATCATACTGACCATCACCGGAAGCTGTTCCTTCATGCATTTCACCATTAATTTCCAAATTTATGGAAGCAAATGGTCGCATTCCTTTCGATAGAGACAGTGAATAATGTTTGATCTGAATTGGCATTTCTTCTATGCTCTGATTCAATACATCCGAAACGATATAAGGAAGATCTTCGGTAGTTACCGTTTCCTTTTTATCGCCCAATTCAATCACTCGTTGAGTTACCTTTTTCATGGTTTCCTCTTCAAGTGTCATTCCCAGTTCTTCTAAATTTTTCTTGATATTTGCCTTACCGGACGTTTTTCCAAGTGCATACTTTCGTTCTCTTCCGAAACGTTCCGGCATCAATCTGTTAAAATACAAGTCATCTTTGGAATCGCCATCGGCATGAACTCCACAGGTTTGTGTGAATACATTTTCACCAACCAATGGTTTGTTAGCTGGAATTCTTATTCCCGAGAATGTTTCAACAATTCTACTGACTGTGTTTATTTTCTCTTCGTTTACATTAATCTTAAGCGACAAATGATCTTTTATTACACCAACTACCGATGCCAATGGTGCATTACCCGCACGCTCACCCAATCCATTCACGGTAGTGTGAACACCATTCATTCCTGCTAAAACTGCTGAATATACATTGGCAAGCGCCAGGTCGTAATCATTGTGTGCATGAAAATCAAAATGCAATTTTGGATACCTTTCACGACAAGCATAACAGAAATCAAATGCTTGAACCTGATTCATAACTCCTAGCGTATCAGGAAGCATAAATCGCTGAATATTTTCCTTTTGCAATTCATCCAATAAATACCAAACGTAATCACGGGAAGTCATCATTCCATTCGACCAATCTTCCAAATAAAGATTAACCTTTATTCCTAATTCTGTAGCATAAGCAACCGCATCCTTAACATCTTGAACGTGCTGACCAGGTGTTTTGCGAAGTTGACCCTGCAAGTGTTTTAGAGATCCTTTCGAAAGTAAGTTAACCACTCGAGCACCACTCTCAAAAATCCAATCTAAAGATGCCTTACCGTCAATAAAACCCAACACTTCAATCTTATCCAAACAGTCATTCTTTTCTGCCCATTTGGTAATTCGCCTTACCGCTTGAAATTCGCCTTCCGATACTCTGGCGGAAGCCACCTCCATTCTATCGACTTTCAGGGATTGTAACATTAGTTTTACAACACCTAACTTTTCATCGGCATTGAAACTTACACCCGAAGTCTGCTCACCATCCCTGAGGGTGGTATCCATAATTTCTAAGCTACGCAGTTCGTTCATTTAATTAGGCTTGAAAGATTAGTTTTTCAGTTCAAAGGCTTTTATACTTTCCTTCTTGTTTAAAAGAAAATCGATATCATCGAATCCATTCAACAAACAGTTTTTCTTGTAAGGATTGATCTCAAACTCTTCCTTTTGATCATTCAATGAAATGCTCTGTTTTTCAAGATCAACGACTAATTCCTGGTTATTGTCTTTCTCTACAGCATCGAATATTTTAGTAAGAAACTCAGGTGTGACAATTACAGGAAGTACTCCATTATTTAATGCATTTCCCTTAAAAATATCAGCAAAAAAACTACTTACCACTACCTTAAATCCATAATCATGAATCGCCCATGCAGCATGTTCTCTCGAAGATCCGCTTCCGAAGTTTTTTCCAGCAACCAGAATCTTTCCCGTATAATTCGATTTATTCAAAACGAAATCTTTATCAGGAGTTCCATCTGCAGCAAACCTCCAGTCTCTGAATAAATTCTCTCCAAATCCTTCACGACTCGTTGCTTTCAAAAATCGCGCAGGTATAATCTGATCCGTATCTACGTTTTCTACCGGAAGTGGCACATAAGATGACTCTAGCACGGTAAATTTATCTATTGGCATATTATTTTTTTTTGAGCTATTAGCTTTTGGCTTGTAGCCTTTAGCTAAAAAATATTAATGAATATTTTTACTAAAACAATTCTCTGGGATCACTGATCACTCCTGTTACAGCGGCTGCTGCAGCTGTTAACGGACTTGCTAACAATGTTCTTGAACCTGGTCCTTGTCTTCCTTCAAAATTTCGATTCGATGTAGAAACACTATATTTTCCAGCAGGGATCTTGTCATCGTTCATTGCTAAACAGGCAGAACATCCTGGCTGACGAAGCTTGAAACCAGCCTCTTCTAAAATTTCAACCAATCCTTCTTCTTGCGCTTGTTTCTCAACTTGCTTAGAACCTGGAACAATCCATGCTGTTATCGAATCAGCTTTTTTCTTTCCTTTAACAACCGAAGCAAGAATTCTCAAATCTTCTATTCTCCCGTTGGTACAACTACCTACAAATACATAATCTACTTTTTTACCCAGTAATCTATCCCCTAGGTCAAAACCCATGTAATCCAAAGACTTTTTGAATGTTAGCAATTCACTTGCTTCAATATCTTCAGCTTTAGGAATACTTCCTGAAATACCTGTTCCCATTCCCGGATTAGTACCATAAGTAAGCATTGGCTCAATATCTTCAGCTTTATAAATATATTCCTTATCGAAAACAGCTTTATCGTCTGTTTTTAATGCTTTCCATTTTGCAACAGCTTTATCCCAATCTTCACCTTTTGGTGCAAATTCACGACCTTTTACATATTCGAAAGTAATTTCGTCAGGAGCAATCATTCCACCACGAGCACCCATTTCGATACTCATATTACAAACTGTCATTCTACCTTCCATACTTAAACTGCTAACAGCTGTACCTGCATACTCAACAAAGTAACCTGTTGCTCCACCTGTTCCCAATTGGGCAATTACATACAGAGTAAGATCCTTTGCAGTAACACCTTTTTGCAATTCACCATCAACAGTAATTCGCATTTTCTTTGGCTTAGGCTGCAGAATACACTGTGTTGCCAGAACCATTTCAACCTCTGATGTTCCGATACCAAAAGCAACCGCTCCAAATGCTCCGTGAGTAGACGTATGACTATCACCACAAACCATAGTCATGCCTGGTTGTGTATGACCCAATTCTGGTCCCACCACGTGAACAATCCCATTGTATGGATGATTTAATCCGTAAAGTGAAATATTATTTTTTTCACAGTTAGCTGTTAAAGTCTCCACTTGCTTTCTCGACAATTCATCTTTAATTGTCAGGTGCTGATTCTCAGTAGGTATATTGTGATCAGGAGTTGCTATGGTTTTTTCCGGACGGAAAACCTTTAAACCACGTTGCTCCAAACCAGCAAAAGCTTGCGGACTTGTAACCTCGTGAATCAAATGCTTATCGATATACAAAACAGAGGGACCTCCTTCAATCTTCTCAACAACGTGAGCGTCCCATACTTTATCAAATAGTGTTTTTGGTTCCATTCTTATAATTTCTTACTTGCTATTCTCACTTTAAATGAGAGTACCAATTATTCAATATTTATTTAATGAGAATCTTAGTAACTAGTAAACGATTTTTGATAATGCATCAACCAAAGCTTCAACCGAAGCGGTGATGATATCCACATTTGCTCCAAATCCGTATACAACCTTACCATTGTGCTCTAGCTGAACATGCACTTTTCCAAGATCATCACTACCACGGGTTAATGCTTGTACAAGGAATTCTCCCAATGTAAATTTCTGCTTAATTAAATTCTTAACTGCATTAAAACAAGCATCAATTGGTCCGTTGCCTTCTGCAGTTGCAGCACAACTCTCCCCTTTAATTTTCAAGTGAACCGTAGCCATTGGTATAGTTGATTTCCCAGATACCACCTGCAACAATTCCAATTCTACTGTTTTTTCCAGATTCTCGGTTTCGCCCATCAATTCAGAAAGATCCTTCTCACTCAAGTTCTTTCTCTGATCTGCCATTACCAAAAATCTGTTGTAAGCATCGTCCAATTGTTCCTGAGACAATTCGTATCCCATTTGGCTTAGATGATGGTTCAAAGCAGCACGCCCGCTTCTTGCAGTCAATACAATTGCAGATTCCTGAATTCCAACATCTACAGGATCGATAATTTCGTAGTTTTCTCTATTCTTCAATACTCCATCCTGATGGATACCCGAAGAATGAGCAAATGCATTTCTACCTACAATTGCCTTATTAGGCTGAACCGGCATATTCATTAATGAAGAAACCAATCGACTAGCACCAAATATCTCTTGGGTTTTAATATCTGTATGCAAAGGCAAATGATGGTGAGTTTTAACAGCCATTACCACCTCTTCCAAGGATGTATTTCCAGCTCTTTCACCAATACCATTAATGGTTACTTCAACCTGACGGGCACCATTCATCACTCCACTAAGTGAGTTGGCAGTTGCCATTCCCAAATCGTTGTGGCAATGTGTTGATAATATGGCTTTATGAACGTTGGATACGTTCTCCATCAAATACTTGATTTTTGCTCCGTATTCCGATGGAAGGCAATATCCTGTAGTATCAGGAATATTAATTACCGTAGCACCTGCCGCAATAACTGCTTCCACTACTCTTGCCAAATATTCGTTATCCGATCTACCCGCATCTTCTGCATAGAATTCAACATCCTCTACATATCGCTTGGCGTACTTCACAGCACGAACAGCACGATCTAATATTTCATCGGGATTGGAATTTAATTTCGACTTAATATGGTAAGGTGAAGTACCTATTCCGGTATGAATTCGACCTCGTTTCGCAAATTTTAGAGCCTCAGCAGCAACATCAATATCTTTCTCAACTGCACGTGTAAGTGCACATATAGTAGGATTACTTACTGCCTTAGCTATTTCGACGACCGACTGAAAATCCCCTGGACTCGAAACAGGAAATCCTGCTTCTATCACATCCACTCCAAGAGCTTCCAGAGTTTTAGCTACTTCAATTTTCTCAATTGTGTTTAGCTGGCACCCTGGAACTTGCTCACCATCTCTTAATGTGGTGTCGAAAATAAATAATTTATCACTCATTTTTTTCGTGTTTTGTTAACGTGATTTACTATTAGTTTTTGTTGTAAAAAAAAAGTTCCTCCACTTAGGAAGAACTTTGTATTATGATCGTTTAATCTTGTTCAGATTATAACACAGTCTTCCAATTTGATCCTTCAATAATGAGGTCAAGAATGAGAATTAAACCTATAATAATTGAGTTCGTATTCATCTCGATTTTGTTAGCTGTGATTGTTTATTGTGGATTCTCTCAAATCCTGAACAAACCTAAAAACTTATGACTGTAGTGGAAAACAAGATTTTAATTACAATTACGATATTCAAACTGAATCTTCTGTTCTACATCTTTAACCCAACACCTACAATCAACCTAAATAGCAATCACTTACAAGCTTCACTCCCTTTCAAAAAATGGGATATTCAAGCACTTATAAAACCTAACAGATTAATCGAATCTGTTAGATTTTAGTGTCTTTTTAGTTGTTTTCCGGACGAAGTTTACGAACAGCATTACCCGCCTGCCACATTTCACTTTCACGAAGTTCTTTCAACTCATCTTCCAATTTAACACGATAGTCTTCCTGACTGTTTGAATCAATTGAACGCTGAGCTTCGTTTCCTGCTGCCACTTCCTTATACAATTTATCAAAAACAGGCTTGGTTGCATCACGGAAAGGCTTCCACCAATCCAATGCGCCACGTTGTGCAGTAGTTGAAGTATTTGCATACATCCAGTCCATACCATTTTCAGCAACCAATGGCATCAAACTTTGAGTTAATTCTTCAACCGTTTCGTTGAACGCCTCAGATGGAGAGTGACCATTGGCACGAAGCACTTCATACTGAGCGGCAAAAATCCCCTGGATACATCCCATTAAGGTTCCACGCTCACCTGTAAGATCTGAGTATACTTCTCTCTTGAATGTGGTTTCGAACAAGTATCCCGAACCAACTCCAATACCCAAAGCAACTACTCTATCGAATGCTTTTCCTGTTGCATCCTGGAAAATTGCATAGGATGAGTTCAATCCACGTCCTTCAAGGAACATTCTTCTCAAACTGGTTCCTGATCCTTTTGGAGCAACCAAAATCACATCCACATCAGCTGGAGGAACAATTCCTGTGCGCTCCTTGTAAGTGATACCAAATCCGTGAGAGAAATACAATGCTTTACCCGGCTTCAAATATTTCTTAACCGTTGGCCAAACAGCAATCTGACCTGCATCCGACAATAGATATTGAATGATAGTAGCTTTATCCAAAGCTTCCTCAATTTCGAAAAGAGTTTCACCTGGAACCCAACCATCAGCAATTGCTTTATCCCAGGTTTTTGAATCTTTACGCTGACCAACGATTACATTAAATCCATTGTCTTTTAAGTTTAAGGATTGACCTGGTCCCTGAACACCATAACCAATAACTGCAATAACTTCATCTTTTAATACTTCACGAGCTTTTTCCAATGGAAATTCTTCACGAGTTACTACCTGTTCTTCTGTGCCGCCAAAGTTTATTGTTGCCATTTCTTTAATTTTTTATTTTGGTTAAATATTATTAGATATTCTCTTTACTATAGTTAAAACTAACTGCCTGTTTTAGTGAGTTAACTCTTTAAGGTAACTGGTAAATTCTTTCTGTTGACAGGATACTGCAACTCTTCCCGAACGCGCAAATTGCAATACTCCAAACTGTTCCAGTTCATTAAACAACTCCTGATTTTCTGCTTTATATCCTACCTTTTCGATCACCAAAAATTCTGGTTGAACAGTTAGAATTTTTGCATTCTGCTTTCTCATTAAAGCCTCCAGATTCCCATTTAATGTAGGAGAATTCGCAATTTTAAATAGTGCAACCTCTTGATGAACAATTTGATCTGCTTCG
>Ga0193952_1000174_pt1 | contig 27015 bp, 26 predicted proteins | sample BB_3_MG_FD_140368 | JGI IMG/M metagenome (GOLD analysis project Ga0193952, IMG submission 140368) | Microbial mat bacterial communities from the Broadkill River, Lewes, Delaware, United States - BB_3_MG | ecosystem: Environmental > Aquatic > Freshwater > River > Microbial mats | place: USA... | reverse complement strand
ACGGTTGAAATATGTCATATTTTTACAGATGATCTTAAAAAACACACTATAGACGCGGATATTGTTTTATGTGGTGTTGGTGTCATAAACCTTATAACGGAAGATATGGTTAAGGATGATGTAGTGATCATAGACATAGGTGTTAGCAGAACAAAAGAGGGAAAACTAGTAGGCGATGTAGACTTTGAAAATGTAAGTAAAAAAAGTTCTTACATAACACCAAGTCCAGGTGGAGTTGGACCAATGACAATTGCAATGCTGCTTAGCAACACACTTAAATCCGCGAAGATAAATGCTAAAAAATTACAAGAAACAAAAGAGTCTTAATGAAAGAATTTTTAGGTAAAGCTTATAGATTTTCAAACTCATGGACAGGGACAGTAATAATTGTTTTATTTATTATATTTTTTATAGCACAAGCTTTTAGGATCCCAAGTGGTAGTATGAAAGACTCACTTTTAATAGGTGATCACCTATTTGGTAAAAAGTTTGCATACGGTATACCTATGCCACATATCCCTTTTTTAGAGATGTCTATTATGCCTTGGAGTGATGATCTAAAGCTTGTAGATGGAGATACACCAAAACGTGGTGATGTTGTAATTTTTAGATATCCTCATAACCCAAAAACTCACTTTGTAAAAAGATGTGTAGCCCTTCCAAATGATGAACTGTTTGTTATGAATAAAGATCTATTTATACATTTTCATGAAGGTAATGAGTGGATTAAAGAGAACTATCAAGGGTATGAAGTAGCATTAATCTCCGATAAATTATGGGTTAAAAACCCATATAAAAAAGACCACCCAGGTATACATCATGATGAAAAAATACAGAACAATGGAGACACAAGAATTGCACCACTTTTTAATGTTGGTCCTATAAAAGTACCAGATGGTGAATACTTTATGATGGGTGACAACAGAGACCACTCAAATGATAGCCGTTTTTGGGGTACAGTTCCATATGAAAACATTGAAGGTACTCCTTGGTTTATATACTTTTCTTTAGATGAGAATTGGGAGATTAGATGGGATAGGATTGGAAAAACACCAACTGATCTAGAACAACCTATTCACTTAAACAAAGCTATCACTGAGAGAAAAGCTCAAGATAAAGCAGATCATGGAATCTATTGATCTACTAAAGATTATAACTGCTGTATTAGCACTTGCTGTAGCTATTATTGGTCATGAAATCATGCATGGCTGGGTTGCATACAAGTATGGTGACAACACAGCAAAAAATGCTGGAAGACTAAGTATAAATCCCATTATTCATGTTGATTTAGTAGGTACTATTTTAGTTCCTGCAACAATGTACTTTTTACCAATCCTTTTAGGTGGTGAGAGTGGTTTTTTATTTGGTTGGGCAAAACCAGTCCCAATAAATACAGCTACTGTTATTAGAAATGCAGGTTACAATGGAGCTATGCAAGTAGACTTAGCTGGAATAGTATATAATTTTACATTAGGTGTAATAGCATCTATAGCTATTTTAGCTATGAGTAAACCAACTACATCAGATGGTTTAATATATCTGTTTACATATCTTTTTGTTTGGAACCTACTAATAATAAACATTGTTTTAGCAGTATTTAATTTACTGCCAATACCACAATTTGATGGAGCTCATTTTTTAATGCACCTATCACTAAAGCACAAAATAAAAAGTGTAGCTGAATTTTTTTATAAAAATGAACGTTATGGTATTATAATAGTCTTGATTGTATTAATGACACCTATAAAAGATTATGTTTTACTACTACCAGTGCAAACTATTTTGCAACTATTACTAACTTAGGAGACACAATGAAATTTTATATAGCAACAGATCATGCCGGAATAGAGTTAAAAGACTATACAGTAGAGCTTTTAAAGCAAAAAGGTCATGAAGTTATAGACCTTGGTCCGTTTAATAAAGACAGAGTTGATTATCCAGACTATGCGCACAAGCTATCTCTAAGTGTATTAGAAGATTCTGATGCACAGGGGATTTTAATCTGTGGAAGTGGTATAGGTATGAGTATGGCAGCAAATCGTCATGAAGGTATCCGCGCAGCTCTTTGTCACGATGCTTATACAGCGACAGTTGCACGTGGTCACAATGATGCCAATGTATTATGTTTTGGTGAACGTATAGTTGGTAAAGGTGTAGCAGAATCAATACTTGATGCTTGGATTGAAGGTAGTTTTGATGGTGGTAGACACTGTGGACGCGTTGAAAAAATAGAGATAAACTAAAGGAAAATACAATGTTTTGGGAATGGTCATTACTTTCAATTTTATCTATACTTTCAATTTATCTTTTTGTGAAAATGTTTTACTTTAAAAGTATCACAAGTAAAGAACAAAGAAGCAATGACTTAATGAAGCTAACACTTCAAGAAGCTGAAATATTGATAAGAAAATATCAGATCCAACTTCAACGTGCTCTTGGAAATGTAGATATTTTAAGCGAAGAGCTCTCAAAACTAAGAAATGAGTTAAAAGTTTTAAAATCTAGAAACTCAAAGCACAGACAAGAAACTGATAGACTAAATGGAAAAATAAAAGCATTAGAAAATAGAATAGATGCATTACTATAGGAGACAAATATGACATTAAGCTCAGATGAAAAACAGATAGTTGAAAACTCTATAAGAGATATAAAAGACTTTCCTAAAGAGGGAATTGTATTTAAAGACATAACTACGCTTTTAAACAACAAAGAGGCTTATGGCATTTTAATGAAGCATTTAAAAAAGAGGTATGAAAGCTATGGTTTAGATTATGTTGCAGGTATTGATGCTCGTGGATTTATCTTTGGTGCAGCACTTGCACAAATGCTTAATATTGGTTTTGTGCCGATCAGAAAAAAAGGGAAACTTCCATATACTACTATTGGTGAAAAGTACGCACTAGAATACGGTTTAGATGAGATCGAAGTACACATAGATGCATTCAGAGGTGTTGACAATGCAAGAGTTCTTCTAATCGATGACTTAATAGCTACTGGTGGTACTGCAAATGCTGCAGCTACACTTGTAAATCAAACTGGTGCAACATGTGTAGAGGCTTGTTTTATATTAGGACTTAGCTTTCTTGATGGGATAAAAAATTTAGAGAAGAAAACTGATGTTTATACAGTTTTAGAGGTTGATTAATGTATATACCAAAAGCTTCAAAATATGATCCAGATCTAAATGGTCATTTTGATATACATGGTGGTAGATATGTGCCTGAAACTTTGATGCCAGCACTTTTAAAACTAGAAGAAGAATACAAGTCAATAAGGTTTGATGAAGATTTCTGGAAAGAGGTACACTACTATCTAAAAGATTATGTTGGTCGTCCTAGCCCACTTTACTATGCTAAAAATATATCTGATGAAGTTGGTGCAAAAGTTTACTTAAAAAGAGAAGACCTTAATCATACAGGTGCACATAAAGTAAACAATGTAATCGCTCAGGGGATCATGGCAAAACGCCTTGGATATAAAAAGATCATAGCTGAAACAGGTGCTGGGCAACATGGTGTAGCAACTGCCACTATATGTGCACTTTTAGACCTCGAGTGTGAAATATTTATGGGTGAGAAAGATGTTCAACGTCAAGAACTAAATGTTTTTCGAATGAAACTACTTGGTGCTAAAGTAAACGCCGTTACAAGTGGAAGCCGTACACTAAAAGATGCAATGAACGATGCTATACGCCACTGGGTAACAAATGCACGTGATACTTTTTATATAATAGGTACAGTTGCAGGTCCACACCCTTACCCACTAATGGTTCGTGACTTTCAAGCAATCATAGGATATGAAGCAAGAGCTCAAATACTTGAAAAAGAAAACAGACTACCAGATCATGTCATAGCATGTATAGGTGGAGGGAGTAATGCCATTGGTATGTTTCAACACTTTTTAGAAGATGATGACGTTGAGTGTATAGGTATTGAAGCTGGGGGTCATGGGATAGAAACAGATAAACATGGTTGTTCTTTAAATAAAGGACGTCCAGGTGTGCTACATGGTCAAATGAGCTATCTACTACAAGATGATGATGGACAGATTCTAGAAGCTCACTCAATCAGTGCTGGACTTGATTATCCAGGTATTGGTCCAGAACATGCTTTCCATAAAGACAATAAGTCTGTTACTTATGATCATGCAACAGATAAAGAAGCTATGGATGCTTTTGTATGGCTAAGTCAAAAAGAGGGAATAATTCCTGCATTTGAGAGTGCACATGCGGTAGCATACCTTAAAAAAATGAACAATATCAAAGATAAACTTATCATTATAAATCTATCTGGTCGTGGAGATAAAGATATGATCCAAGCTAAAGAAATTCTCCACTTTGACTAACAAACAGAGATTTTTCCATACTCTTTTTTCTTAGCTTCTTTTAGGGCATATATTGCCCTTTGCTCTATCTCTTCAATAGAATCATCTTCTATAAATTCAGTTATTCCAAATGCAACTATCGGTTTTGTATCTTTCATTATTTCAGTAGATGATAGAGAAGAGTTTAATTTCCTTGCTATTACTTGAGCCTTTTTCTCATCTGTATCTGAAAATAAAACCATAAAGTTTGAACCATTCCATCTTGACAATGCATCACAGTTTTTAAGTAACTCTTTGAGTTTTTTTGAAAAAAACTGTATAAGTTTCTCACCATATTCAAATCCAAAAGTATTAACAACTTTATCAACACTTACTAAGCATATATATAAAACTGAAGTTGGGCTTTTTGTTTCGTTAAATACATTTAGCTGATTTTTTAAAATAGCCTGCATATGCATTCTAGAAGTTAATTTTGACATTTGGTCTACTGTAGCAAGGTGTGCCAATTTATCTAACCTTAGCTTATACTCACGCAGTTTATAGATATTTTCAGTATGGTACTTTATCCTTGCAATTATCTCTTTTGCACCAAAAGGTCTTTTTATAAAATCACTTGCTCCATTATCGTAACATCTTTTTAAGAGCTCTTTATCAACTTCTTTTGAATTATCTAAGTAGATTAGTGGCACTTTTAATTCGCTATCTGAATTTATTCTTTTTTGAACATTCTCAATACTTAAATATTCTATATGAGTATTTACTAAAACAACATCTAAAGTGTCTATATCTATTTTTGAGCCATACACATCTTCTTTATACTGTATAGAATCAAACCCCTCTTTTTGTAAAACAGACTCTAAAGATTTGAAATTTTTATCATTAACCTCTAGTATTAAAACCTTTTTTTTTCTCATACGAAAATTATAGCTAAATAGTAACAATTTATTTTTTTTTGATATGATACATAAAAAATTAAATGGATTAATATGAACATCAAACTAACATCAAATAGTTCAAAAAACAATAAAATAAACGCAGATATAACTGTTTCTTTTTTAACAAAAGACAAACTAAAAGATCATAAACAAAAAAAACTATTAGACCTTGCTGGATTTAATGCAGAACAAGATTCAACATGTTTTTTACATGAAAAAGAAATTCTTGTATGTGGAGTTGATAGTCTCTCTAATGATGATATTAGGAGTTCGACAAGTATCGCTATAAAAGCCTTAAAATCATCTAACTACAGTTGTGCAGGTTTTAATGTAGATGAAGAAAATATACAAGCAATTATTGAGGGGATTGTTCTTGGTGGATATGAGTTTAATAAATATAAATCTGAACCAAAAAAATATACTCTAAAAAATATTTATTTAGCATGTAAAGATGTTAAAAAACTTCAAAGTGCTTTTGAAGAAGCCATAATTATAGCTGATGCAACATCTTTTACACGTGATATAGTGAACACAATACCAGAAGACCTTAACCCACCAACTTTTGCTGAACTTGCTAAAGACTTAGCTAAAGAGAATGATTTAAAATGTGAAATACTTGGTGAAGATAAACTAAAAAAGCAAAAAATGGAAGCTATGCTTGCAGTTGGTCGTGCATCTAGACATGATAGCAAACTGATCCACTTAACATACAAACCAAAGAAAAAAGCTAAAAAGGTAGTAACACTAGTTGGAAAAGGCTTAACATATGACAGTGGTGGACTTAGTTTAAAACCATCTACAAGTATGGTTACTATGAAAATGGATAAAGCTGGTGCATGTGCAGTTCTTGGTATGATTAAAGCCGCAAGTGAATTAAAACTAGATATAGAAGTTCATGCATTTATAGGTGCAGTTGAAAATATGATAGGTGGTGATGCTTATAAACCTGATGATGTTCTTAAAACAAGGAATGGAAAAACGGTAGAAGTTAGAAATACAGATGCAGAAGGTCGTTTAGTACTTTGCGATGTTCTTGACTATGCACAAGATAAAGTTCAGGCCGATTACTTGTTTGACTTTGCAACTCTTACAGGTGCGTGTATGGTAGCTTTAGGTCAATATACAACAGGAATAATGGGACATTCAAATTCACTCAAACATAGTTTCTTTGAAGCTGCGAACAATTCCGGAGAACTAGTCGGTTCACTTCCATTTAACAAACATCTAAAAAAACTTTTAAAAAGTGAGATTGCAGATATATCAAATGTAGGTTCAAAACCGTATGGTGGAGCTATAACAGCAGGACTATACCTAGACAACTTTATAAAAGATGAAAATAAAGACAAGTGGCTTCACTTTGATATTGCAGGTTCAGCATATACAGAAGCACCATGGGACTGTAATGTATATGGTGGAACGGGTGCTGGTGTAAGGCTTGTCAGCAGTTTTTTAAAATCTATAAAATAAAAAATCTTTTATATAAAATATGCTAGAATACTAGTATATTTGTTTTAATTAAAATTAAGGTTTTTTATGGACTTATCTTATAACTTGCTAATAGTAGATGATGTATCTGAAAACATAAAAGTTGCTATGAATATTTTAAGAGAAAATAACTACAATTTCTCTTTTGCAACTAGTGGTAAGCAAGCATTAGAAATAGTAAGTCAGAAAGATTTTGATCTAATACTATTAGACATTATGATGCCTGAACTAAGTGGGTTTGATGTTATACAAAAACTAAAAGAAAACCACAGGACTAAAGATATACCAGTTATTTTTGTCACTGCTAAAACAGATGTAGACTCGCTAGCTAAGGGATTTGAATTTGGTGGTGTTGACTATATAACAAAACCTTTTCATCCCTTAGAGCTACTATCACGCGTTTCTACTCATCTAGAACTTTATAAATCTAGAAAAATCTTACAACAAAATAATCTCAACTTAAATATAAAAATAAAAGAAAATGAGAACAGACTACTATCTGAGCTTGAAGCTAGCCAAAAAGAGATTATATACCTGTTAACAGAGCTTATGGAATCTACTTGCGATGAAACTGGCAAACACATTAAAAGAGTCTCTACATACTCAAAACTTTTAGCTGAGCTTCACGAAAGTTTAACTCTCGATGATGCAAATCTTTTATATGATGCATCACCACTCCATGATATAGGGAAAATAACTATACCAGCTGAAATATTGCAGAAGCCAGGTAGGTTAACACAGGAGGAGTTTGAGATCATGAAGTCTCATACTACTAATGCACATAACGCACTAAAACATAGTTCTCGTGAGTTAATCAAAACAGCAGACATTATTGCAAACCAACACCATGAAAAGTGGAATGGAAGTGGTTATCCACAAGGTCTTAAGGGTGAAGATATTCATGTGTTTGGAAGAATAGTAGCTCTTGCCGATGTGTTAGATGCTTTAACTCATAAACGTGTATATAAAGATTCTTGGTCTTTTGAAGAAGCAGCAAAATATATTATAGATCACAAAGGTACTCAATTTGATCCATATCTTGTTAAACTTTTTGAAGAAAATTTAGAAGAATTTAAAAAAATTGTAAATCTGTAAAATGGTGGCTAGTAGATATTTATTTTTACTTTTTATTTTTGCACAAGCTTTATTTTCTTCACAACTTTTATTGACAGAAGAAGAAAAAACTTGGATTAAGAACAATCCAAATGTAACACTTGGAGCTGATTATAACTGGCCACCTTTTGATTTTGTAGACAACAATAAACATACAGGACTTGCATCTGAATATTTAAAACTGATATCAAAGAAAACAGGTTTAAATTTTAATGTTAAAGCTAACGTATGGAACAAAACACTTAAACTCGCAAAAACAAAAAAACTTGATGGACTTACATGTGCAGTTAAAACAAAAGAGAGACAAATATACTTTAACTTTACATCTCCATACCTTAGTGTACCCATTGCTATAATCACTCATTCTAGCAATAATGAAATTAAAAGTATAGATGATCTTACAAATAAAACTGTATCTATTAATAGAGATTCATATGTACATGAATGGCTTCAAAAGCACTACCCCAATATAAAACTTTACTTAACAGATTCAAATGAAGCTTCAATAGAAGCTGTATCTTTTAAAAAAGCTGATGCATATGTTGGAAACTTAGCAGTAGCTACATATATAATAAATAAAAACCTATTAAACGATTTAAAAATAGTAAACAAATTCAAAGACTTTAAAACATCTTTGAGTATAGCTATAAATAAAGATAAAAAGTTTTTATTTAATATTATTCAAAAAGCTATAAACAGTATAGATAAACATGAGCATCAAAAAATAAAGGCTATCTGGCAAAAAGAGTTAAACTCAAACAAAATACATTTTTCGAAAAAAGAAGAAAGGTGGATCAAAAAACACCCTGTAATAAGATATGTAATAGACAATAATTGGGAGCCAATAGAATATTTCTCCAACAAAACTAAAAGCTTTTCAGGAATATCGAGTAGTTATATAGACTATATAGAAGAACAAACAGGGATACACTTTGTGCTAGTCCCTACAAATACATGGGCTCAAAGTGTAAAAAAAATAAATAACAGAGAAGCAGACCTTTACACATGTATAGCAAAAACTAACTCAAGAGAAAAAGTAGTTAATTTTTCAAATCCTTATATAAATTTACCGCAAGTGTTTATTACAAAACATGATGTTGACATAGTTACAAACATAAAAGACCTATATGGTCAAAAAGTTGCTTTAGTAAAAGATTATTACATTACTAACTTAGTAAAAGAGGAACACAAAGAAATTCACGTAATAGAGGTTAAAAATGTTACAGAAGCCATGAATAAAGTTGTAAATGGTGACGCTTATGCATTTATAGAGATGCTTCCTGTAGCAAGTTTATATATTCAACAAAAAGGATATTCAGATCTAAAAATATCTGGACTTAGTGAATATAAATTTGGTTTTTCAGTTGCTCTTAGAAATGATTGGGATAAAACAGGTATAGATATAATAAATAAAGTTCTTGATTCAATAACCGAAGAAAAGAAAAATGAGATATACAACAAGTGGTCAAAAGTAAAATATGAAAAATCAATTGACTACACCCTACTTTGGCAGATAACTTCTTTATTTGTGTTTTTTATACTAGGAACATTTTATTGGAATAGAAGACTATCAAAAGAAGTTCATAAAAGAAAACTAGCTCAAAAAGACTTAGTTGAAGCTAATAAAAAATTAAAAATAGCTACTGAAAATGCAAACGCAGCCAATAAAGCAAAGTCTGATTTTTTATCAAACATGTCACATGAAATAAGAACTCCAATGAATGCAATTTTAGGTTTTACGGAGTTACTTGATGAGTCTATAGATGATAAAAGACTCAAATCTTACGTTAATACTATTAAAACTTCAGGGCAAACTCTTTTATACCTAATAAATGATATTCTAGATCTTTCAAAAATAGAATCTGGAAAAATGCAGATAGTAAATTCTCAAGTAAATATTAAAAAACTTTTTGAAGAGACTCTCGACCTGTTTAGATTAAAAGCAGAACAAAAAGCTCTTTCACTTGAACTAAATATTGATCCAAATACACCAAAATCACTAATTATTGATTCTCATAGATTAAAAGAGATACTCATTAACCTTATAGGTAACGCTATAAAGTTTACGGATCATGGATATATAAAAGTAAATTTAAATGTTATAGAAGTTTTTGAACATAATAGTAAAATAAATATACTCATTGTAGTTGAAGACAGTGGAATAGGTATTGATAAAAAAGACCAGGAAAATATATTTAATATATTTGAACAAACTGAGAACCAAGATATAAAAAAATATGGTGGTACAGGACTTGGTTTAGCAATAAGTAAAAAGCTAGCAAGTATTATGGATGGGTCCTTAGAGGTAGAAAGTAAACTTGGAAAAGGCTCAAAATTTATTTTAAAAATAAACAATATAGACATTGCATCCATAACTGAAGATGAAAATATATATGAAGAAAAAATAGACTATAAAAATCTAGTATTTAAAAATGCTACGCTGATGGTAGTTGATGATGTTGTCGAGAATAGAGAACTTATTAAAGAAAGTATAAACTCGAGCCATATTACTATTTTTGAAGCTTCAAATGGTATTGAAGCTATAAAACTTGCAAAAGAGAAAAAACCAGATCTAATCTTTATGGACATAAGAATGCCTGAAATGAATGGGTATACTGCTACAAAAGAAATAAGAAAATTCTCAACTACACCAATAATTGCATTAACTGCTTCAATAATGCAAGATGAACTAGATAAACTTGAAGGTGAAAAGTTTAGTGGCTATCTTAGAAAACCTGTTTCAAAAGCAGAACTTTATAAAATGATCTCAAAATATATAAAATATACAGACTCAACTACACTTAACGATCAAGGTTTCAACCCTGAAAATAAACAATATTATAATAATATAGATTTCTTAATCAATTATATGGATGAAGTAGAATCATCATATAATAATGCTAGAGTTACCAATAATATGAAGAGTATAGAAGATTTTTCAAACCTAATACTAAAACTATCAAAAAAACATAATTCTGATGGCATGATTAACTATTCAAATACTTTATTAGAATATATTGACTCTTTTGATATTGATGGTATTAATTCATTGCTTAATGAATTTAACAATCAAATCTCAAAATTAAAATAAATTTATTTAAAAAAATCATATTCACCATCATCTATACTTTCTTGGTTCCACCTTTTGCATATCATATCTAGCTCACTTACTATAGAGGCATCAAAGTGTTGAATTACTCTTGGAGACAACTTTACTAATGCACTTTGCCATTTACTTAGAACATACATAAAACTTTCTAAAAATATAAATATATGCTCTACATTTTTTTGATCAGATGATAGAGGTTCGGAGTCCATAGTTATATAAAGAAATTCGAAAGCTTTACTCACATCATTAAAAAAAGTATATGATGACAAAATATCTCCATAATGCTTAAACTTCTGAGCCAATAATGATATATTTTCATTGTTAGGATTAATTTTACATTTTGATATATTCAGGTCTATCTCTTCTTGAGTCTCTAAAAGCTCATCTAAGTCAATATTTACTAAATTTTTAATTTCATTCTTAAAAAGGTCATTGTTTTCATCATTTACAGTTTCACTTTTGTAATTTAGTTGCTCTTTTTTAACTCTATTACTTAACATTGCTTCAAAAACTTTATTCATTTTTTGTAGCTCTTTATTTTTATTTTCTAATTCAATATTTATAGCTTCTATATTTTGATAGTATTGCTCTGCAAATTTTGTATCATAAACTGATTTAGATATTTTAAATACAATCCCTCTTAAATGTTCATAAGAGACAGGCTTATCTAAGAATCCTCTTGCTCCCATCTGAATTGCTTTCTTTAACTTAATAGCTTCATTATATGAACTTGTAAAAATAATATCTTGCCAAGGATTAATCTTTGTTATTTTCCACCCAAGTTCCAAACCATCAAGTAAAGGAAGCTCTATATTGGCAATAACAATATCATATGTCTTACCTGTTTTGTTTTGGTATGACTTATATTTTTCTAATGCCTTTTCGCCATCAAAAGCATTATCTACTTGCTTGAAAAATTCAGATAGATATGGAGCAACATCTAATCGTGTCTGTTCATCACTTTCAACATATAAAATGTTTAGTGATTTTGAATATTCATAAATAAGTTTATCATCAATTCTCATACATTTAACCTTTTTAAATCGAGATTTTTATTATATCATTATCTATATCTATCAGCTTAATTCTCTATCTTTTTTGTAGATTATAAGTTTTTTCTAGTATAATTCAAATAATTATTATCAGTGTGACTATACTGCTAAAACTTGATACTAATTAATAGTGTAGTTTAGTTTCACACACTAAAAAGAAACGGAGAATAGATGGGATTAAGCATAGGTCTTGTAGGACTTCCAAATGTAGGCAAATCAACAACTTTTAATGCACTAACAAAAGCACAAAATGCAGAAGCTGCAAACTACCCTTTTTGTACAATTGAACCAAATAAAGCAATTGTTCCAGTGCCAGACTCTAGGTTAACAGAATTAGCAAAAATAGTTAATCCTGAACGTATTCAATACTCCACATTAGACTTTGTTGATATCGCAGGTCTTGTAAAGGGTGCATCTAAAGGTGAAGGTTTAGGAAATAAATTTTTATCAAATATTCGTGAAACAGAAGTAATCCTGCAGATAGTAAGATGTTTTGAAGATGAAAATATTGTTCATAATGAAGGAAGTATTGATCCCCTACGTGATGTTGAGATAATTGAAGGAGAGCTTGTTTTAGCTGATATTGAGGTACTTTCTAACCGTATTGATAGGCTAAAAAAACAAGCAAAAGCGGATAAGAGTGCTAAAAGTACATTAGATATAGCAGAAGAACTACTAGAGTTTTTGGGTGAAGGAAACTTAGCACGTAACTTCGATAAAGCTGATACTGATGAATATAAACTATTAAACCATGAAGTAAGACTTTTAACAAATAAAGAGATTATGTATGGTGCTAACACTGATGAAGACGGACTTCTTGAAGACAATAAATACGTAATATCATTAAAAGAGCATGCAGATAAGAATAATTGTGAATTAATTAAATTATGTGCAAAGGTTGAAGAAGAACTTGTTGGTCTTGATGATGATGAAGCAAAAGAGTTTTTAGATGAACTTGGTGTTGAAGAATCAGGACTTGAGCAGATCATCCATAAAGGTTTTGACAAACTTGGTCTTATGAGTTACTTCACTGCTGGTGTTAAAGAGGTTCGTGCTTGGACAATTAGAAAAAATTCTACTGCACCACGCGCAGCAGCTGCAATTCACAATGACTTTGAAAAAGGGTTTATTCGTGCAGAAGTTATCTCGTATGAGGACTATATAGAGTGTGGTGGAGAACAAAAAGCTAAAGAAGCAGGTAAAATGAGACTTGAGGGAAAAGAATATATAGTGCAAGATGGTGATATAATGCACTTTAGATTTAACGTTTAAAAAAAGGAAAAGAGATGCAACTAAAATATGCAGGACCTAAACCTATAATATCTCACACTAGTATTGAATTTGACAACAACAAAGAGGACAAATATGTTTACTTAAACATAGCAATCCAAATTATAAAATCTTTGAGTGATGAAAACTTAAGAGGAAACCGATACAAATACCATGCAGATACAAAAAGATTAGATAGTGATGAACTGTACAACCAACTTAAAAAGTATTGTAAAAACTTAAGTGAATTAATTGAAAAAGAAAATCACAATGTTGAAGACGAGATAGAACACAATATTAAAAGAGCTCATGAATCAAAAACCCTATCTCAGGAAGAACGTGAAATCTTGGAGAGAAATATAGACATAATGCATGACTATCTAGTTCAAAGGTCAATAAATAAAACTGTATATTACTGTATCATAGAGATTCTAGCTGAAACCATCGCAAATGCTCATATTGAATATATTGTAGTACCATTGTTTGAAAAATTTACACATGTTCTACACTCTGTTCAAGGTAGTCTTTTAAAGAGAAAAACTCCTATAGATACAAAACTAGAAATTTTTGAAGAAGATGGAAAAGTTTACTCAGAACTTAAAATTGTTAAACTCCTAAACTAGAGATTCTCATAGAATCTAGCATATTATCTCTAAGTGTACCAATTGGTTCATCAAAGTGGTAAAGACTAGTTTCTTTTAACTCTTCAAGGTCATCTTCCAGATCTTCAATATCATAAAGAATCTCATTATCTTCATCAAAGTTAATATCAGGTTTACTATTTAACTGATCTCTTAACTCTTTAATTCTGTTTTTTATCCTAAATATCTCTTTATTTTTTTTATCTTTAGCTATTATTACACGGCTATACAGTTGGCTAAACTTATGTATCGATATTGAGCGACTATCTTTATTTAGAGAACTATTTAATATCTTTTCTATAAATATTTGTTTATTTTTTGTTACTGGAAGTTTATTAAAGTACTCTAAAAAGCTATTAAACATCTCATTAAAAATAATTCTATGAAATTTTTGAAAATAGTTATTTACAATACTATTTATAAAACTAGCTCTTCCATCTTTTCTTACAGCTTCTATAGCTTTTTCTTTGGAAATATTAAGAACTTCGTCACAAAAACTTACCCATTCAGCAACAATCTCTTTAAATATCTCTTGTTTTATTTTTGAGTAATTTATATTTTCAATATCTGTTATATATAAAAAATTTATATCGTGCTTCAAACTGTCATTTACAAAGCTATTAGCTAATATTTCTACAACTTCAGCTCTATCTGTATTTGTTGAAACATGAAGCACATCCCATTCGAACAATTCTAAATTATTAAATATTTTTTCAATATATTCTTCTACTTGTTCTTTAGTGTCTAACATACTTTTTTTAGATTACCTTTGCTATTGTTTGCCCATATTTCACATGTTGATCATTGTTTATGTTTAATTTTAGCATATTTTCCTGAGATAATATAACAATAGTGGAACCCATTTCAAAACATCCAAAATCTTCACCCTTATCTAAGTTTATATTTTGATATTCGTAAACACTACTTTGCGTAGTCTTATTTGTCCTAATATTAGGCTCAAAAGAGACTTGCATAACACCTACATTTAAAGCACTAACAAGTATCATGTAAAATATTTTACCATTTTGTGTTTTACACTTTATAACAACTCTTTCATTTTCTATAAAAAGGTTAATTCTTTTGTTTAGTGATGGAATATTAACAGGATAAAACTTACCAGGAATATGTGAAACTTTTAATATCTGAGTATTTGTTGGCATATGGTAACGATGATAGTCTTTAGGAGATAGATAAAAGTTTATAAATTTTCCATTATTTATAACTATTTTTTCTTCATCACTAAAATTGTCTCCAAGTAGATCAGAACAACTATATTCCATACCTTTAATTTGCAATGCAGTATTTTCTTCTATATCTCCACAAGCTGAGATCCATGAATCACAAGGAGATATAAAGTCATCTCCATCTAAAGAAAATTCTCTTGGTTCTTGTAGTTTTCTAGTGAAAAGCTTATTTAAAGAAGTATATGAACCTGCAGGAGCAAACTCACTCATATCTAAACCCATTAAACCAACATATGTTTTATTTATAATATTTTGTATAACTTTTGGAAACTCTTTATTAGCAAATTTTCCAAAGCTTTGCGATATTGCTGAAGTTATATCTCTTTTCATAATAACCTAAAATCCTTTTCTTAAATAAGCTTACGCTTTGCTATCTCTTCTATTAAAACAGTAGCATATGAACCTTTTGGAAGAGTAAAATTAAGCTCATATTGTGCTTCTTGTGCATTAAACCTTCCCTCTACATCTGTAGGATATACCCATGCATATCGTCTCGCTCCATCTGCATTGATCTCATCATCAAAATCTTTTTCTATATCACGAGCTAATCCTGTTGATATTTTAACTTTTTTCCCACATAATAAACCAGTAACACTAATGTCTCTTTTATTAAACCTATCAAAATCATGTTCACTTTGATCAAACTCAAATAGCCTACCATGTGGGTAATGTTCCATTAAATCACCCTCTATAAGTTTAAATGGATGATCCTGCTGCTTTAATTTTTTGATCTCGTTTTTTGGCATGTTTAAAAGAGTTTCTAACTCATCTAAACTAAAACTAGAAACTAAAGAGTTAATTTCCAATCTTCTACTTAACCATAGGTTAAAAAGGTGACTTTGATATGAACTTATAAGAAGTTTTCTAATCTTTACGTTACGCTCTTTCTTTTCACCTTTAGCAATTTTTTCTCCATCTATATGATTATCACCGTCTTTTCCAAAACGTTGATAACCAAAGAAGTTTGGCATACCTTGAGTAGATATAGTTTTTAAAGCTTCATCTATTTTTTTTGCATCGGTAGGGTTTACTTTTTTTAACCTTATGTAAAATCTATTTGAGCTTAAATGCCCTATTCTGATCTTATTGTTATGATATGTTTTAGAAAGAATTTTTATGCTCTCATGATCAAACTCATCTAATCTCTGCTCATGTTTTTTATGCAAAGATATATACTGTTTTGTCATAGCATGCTTATCTTTTAAACCTGCATAACCTATATCTTTGTTTTTTATTCCAAGATATTTTGCTAGAATACTAACTAGCTCAATTGTAGAAAGATTTTTCTTTCTTATATGTAGAACAAGATGTTCACCCTCTCCACTAAATTCATATAGTGGAATCTCATCTACAACAAAGTCACGAGCACTCTGTTTAAAATGAAAATCTATACTTGCGTGACTTAAAGAATAAAATCTATCCATGATGTTCCTAAAAATGATTTGCTTTACACACTGTTTTATATCCAACTCTCTTTGCCTTAGCAAAAATTGTTAACTTTGTTCTTGAAATTTTTGAGCGTCTTAAAATAGCTTTTCTATAACGTCTATCAAAAGCTATGAGCATCTCATACTCCTCACCGCTACAAGCAATATTCTTACTTATATTTTTAATTGTTTTAGCACCTATACTATTGAGTTTCAACATCTTATGAAGATCAGCACTCAAGCCGTCTGAAATATCCATACCTGTATTTAAAAACCTTCTATTTTGACTAACAAACTTATCTCTAAGTTTTATGTTTACAAACTTTGAGTTTATATTTATTTTTCCACCATTTAAAAGCTTTTTTAAATCTCTTTTACTTCTACCTAAATCTCCAGTATAAGCAAACAGATCATTTTCTCTAACACCTTTTCTATATAAAGGTTTTTTACTTTTAGAAATTATTGTTATAGATATATCAAGTTTGTTATTAGCTATTGTATCTCCGCCTATTATTTCTAAAGAGTACTCTTTTGCGACATCACTAAAACCTTTAACAAGCTCTGCCATCTGATCTTTTGTTATACTTTTTGGCATAGCTACAGCTATAAGTGCATACACAGGTTTAGCGTTCATTGCTATAGCATCAGATATATTTACTAACATAGATTTAACGCCTATCTGATAGTGGTTCATCCATTTTGTTTTAAAATGAACATTTTCAAAAAAAGCATCTTTAGAATAGACATACCCATCTATGAAAGCTCCATCATCACCTATATTGACACTACTAAACTGTGAAATAAAATGATTTTCTAAATTCAAATGTTGTCTCTTAAATAATTATTATATATGTCGATTTTGCTAAAATATAACAAAACGTGTGCTATAATAAGCGCAATTATAACATTAATTGGAGTATTTTAATATGAAAATATCTATAAAAAGTGTGTTTAAAAACTTATCTTTATTTTTAATGTTTTTTACACTCATATCTTTTTCGGCTGTACTTTTTACGTTAGAACAAACTAACTCGTATATTAAAACAGACATTTTAAAAGGACAAAAAGAGATAATAAACTCATTAAGAAGCATCGACAAAAAAGATGTTGAGCTTGCTCTTATTCAGTATAATGGAAAAAGTACTGACCTTCAGTACCAAGTAAACAAGCTTCGTGAATTATATGCATATGATATTACAGGTAATTACATTATTGGTAATTCCAAAGACTATATGAGTGATCTTGACAAACTATCAAAACTTATTAAGCACTTTAATGAAAAAGCATACGCTTATTATAAATCTACAAAATCAAATCTTGAATATGCTAAAAATGAACTAGATTCTGCACATATAACTTTAGAAAATCAAATCAACAGTTTAATATTCCACAATATAGAATACGATACTAAAAAATTTAATTTTATGCTAAAAATATCTATAGCAACATTTATCATAGTTTTTATACTTTCAATATTGTACTATTCAAGACTAAAGAAAATTCAGAATGACATCTCTTTCTTACAATCACCTTCAAAAAGTAAAAAAGATTACCAAATATCTACAGTAGAAGCAGATGCTATAGCTTTAAGAATGAAAAAGAAACCTGATGTAAGAGACAATCCTATAAATATAGACCCTGTAACAAAAATAAACAACCATAAAGGTTTAGTGGCAGAATATGGCGAAAAGAAAAACTTCAAAGAAAATAACTTTACATCTGTATCTATATTGGAAGTAGATAACTTTTCAAAATCCAACAGAGCTTATAATCAAGAGTTTTCACAAGCTATACTGAAAAAAATTGCTTATACTATTTCACTATTCCAACAACCAACAGATGTAATCGGTAGAACAGACTATAATCAATTTACTGTTATATTATCTCGTGAGACTAAAGAAAAAGCATATAAAGATATGGAAGTTATTCGCGAGGCTATATCTGAGTTAAAATTTGTTACAGACTCAAAAGTAGCAATTCAAATAACAGTATCTGGAGGTTTCTATATTAAACCTAACAATGTAGTATTAGCAAACGCTATGCAAGAAGCCAAAAAAATACTTGTTTTTACACAAAGTGGTGAGAAAAATAGAATTTGTCAGAAAAGAGATATGGAAGGTGTGCATATTTAACACACCTTTTTTAATGCTAAAATGTCTCAAATTGTAACACTCCTCTAGTTCATCTATAGTTTATTAAAATTTAACCTATTAAAAGACTAAATCCGCTAAAATCACTTATATTATTAATTCTAATTTTTAAGGAAAGCTAATGAGTATTCCTATTTATACTTACGATGCAATTATTGTTGGTGCAGGTCTAGCAGGATGTGCAGCAGCTAGAGAGTTGCAAAATGCAGGAAAAAAAGTTGCTGTTATAACAAAACTACACCCATTAAGAAGTCATTCAGGTGCAGCACAAGGTGGTGTAAATGCAGCTTTTAGTGATGAAGATTCTGTAGAACTTCATGAATTTGACACTGTTAAAGGGGCTGATTACCTTGCTGATCAAGATGCAGTAGAGTTTATGTGTAAAAACGCACCAGAAACTATACGTTGGGCAGAAAGAATGGGTGCTGCTTTTAGCCGTACTGACGATGGCAAAATAGCACAACGTCCATTTGGTGGTCAAAGTTCACCTCGTGCATGTTATGCAAAAGACAGAACAGGTCTTACTTTGCTACAAACTATATATGAACAAGCTCATCGTGTTGGAGTTAAGTTTTGGGATGAATGGTATGCAGCTGACATAATCTATAAAGATGGAAAAGTATCAGGTGTTGTAGCATTTAATATCCGTGATATGCAAATGGCTATATTTAATTGTAAACAAGTTATGTTTGCTACAGGTGGTTATGCTCGTTCATATAAAATCAATTCAAATGCTCATGCAAATACTGGTGATGGCCTTTCAATAGTAGCACGTCATGGTCTTCCTTTAGAAGATATGGAATTCGTTCAATTTCACCCATCTGGTCTTTCTGGAAATGGTGTACTAATCTCTGAAGCTGCTCGTGGTGAGGGTGGACGTTTATATAATTCTGAAGGTGAGCGTTTTATGGAAAAATACGCTCCAAATGCTATGGAACTTGCATCTCGTGACGTTGTATCTCGTGCTATTTTAAATGAGATTCGTGAAGGTCGTGGTGTTGGACCAAGAAAAGATGCTGTATATATAGATGTAACACACTTAGGTAAAGATTTAATAATGGAAAGACTTCCTGAACTTCGTGATCTTGCACTTACCTTTTTAGGTTTAGATATGATTAAAGAACCTATTTTAATTTCTGCTACTGCACACTACTCTATGGGTGGAATACCAGTTGATATACCTGGCCATGTTAGAAAAAACAATGATGAACTAGTAGAAGGATTCTATGCTGCAGGTGAGTGTTCATGTGTATCTGTTCATGGAGCAAACCGTCTTGGGGCGAACTCAGTACTAGAAGCACTTCTATTTGGTCGTTTTGTTGGTAAAACTATGGTCGAAGAGGTTGATAATATTGAGTTGCGTGAAGCAACAGAAAAAGATGCAGCTACAGCACTTGAAGAGATTGAGTTTATACTAAACAACAATGGGGATGAAAGTGTAACAAATCTTCGAGATGAGCTTCAACAAACTATGACTGACAATGCAGGGGCTTTCAGAACAAAAGAGACTCTTGAAAAAGCAGTTGCAGATGTTAAAAACATAAGAGCTAAATTTAAAAATATTCGCATAAAAGACAAGTCAAAGCTATTCAATACAGAACTTCAAGAAGCTATTGAGCTTGGTCATATGATTGACTATTCTGCATTTATAGTAGAGAGCGCAATTGCTCGTAATGAAAGTCGTGGAGCTCACTACAGAGAAGACTATGAGTCACGTGATGATGAAAATTTCTTAAAACACACTATGGCTTATATGAATAAAAATGGTGATATATCACTTGATTACATGGATGTCGTACTTGGCAAACATGAACTTAAAGCAAGAACATACTAGGTAAGGGAGGTAGAGCTATGAGTACAAATGGTATTACAACACAAAAAGTAAACTTCAAAGTATTTCGTTTTAACGCTGATGATGATTATCTTCCATACTATGAAAACTATGAAATGGAAGTTACTTCAGAAGAGGTTGTACTTGATATTTTAAATAGAATTAAATGGGATCATGATGGTAGTTTTTCATATAGAAGAAGTTGCCGTCATGGGATCTGTGGCGCTTGTGCGATCAAAGTTAATGGAAGAAGTACTCTTGCATGTAAGGAGAGTATGAATGCTATGGTTGAGCTTTTTGGCAATGAGCTTACAATAGAACCATTAAGTATAAAACGCGCTGTTAAAGATATGGTGATCGATAAAGGTGATTTCTGGCAGAAGCATGACAACATACATCCTTTCCTTATTTCTGATGTAGATGAAAATCCAGAACATGAGCATATAGTAACTCAAGATGAAGCTGAAGCACTACTTGATGCAGATATATGTATACAATGTGGTGCTTGTCATTATGCATGTCCGGTAGTTGAAATAAATGACAACTTTATGGGACCTGCTGCATTTGCAAAAGCTTACCGTTTTGAAGCAGATGTTCGTGATCAAGCTCATAAAGATAGACTAACTGAGCTTCATTCAGAGAGTCAAGGTGTTTGGGACTGTGTAAAATGTTATGAATGTGCAGAAGTTTGTCCTAAAGATGTTAACCCAATTGATAAGATCACTAAACTTCACCAAATGTTATTTAAAGAGGGTGTTGCAACTAGTAATGTTGCAACACGTCACGCTGTAGCATTTAAAAAATCTATTGCTAAATTTGGTGTACTTGACGAGGGTGGAATGGTACTATATTCTGAAGGTCCTGCTATTGTTAAGCATGTACCTGTTGCACTTAAAATGTTCAGAAAAGGTAAGATTGTACCACCATGGGCAATTACAAAATCAGAAAATCTTGATGAGATAAAAACACTTGTTAAATCATCATCAACTGTAAAGTTTTAGGAGATAATAATGGAAAAATTAAAATACGCACTTTTTACTGGCTGTACAGCTAAACAAAGTACTCCTGAACAAATGAAATCAACGATGGCAGTTGCAAATAAACTTGGAATTGAGCTTGTTGAACTTACAGAAGCTTCTTGTTGTGGAGCTTCCCATTTACAAGACTATGATGATTTTTTGTCTTTAGTTTTAAATGCTAGAAACATAGCATATGCAGAAAAACATGGTTTGACTATGGTAACTATTTGTAATACATGTCAGCTTAACACTGCAATGACTAAACATCGTTTAGATAATAATGAAAAATTAAAAGCACAAGTTAATGAAAAGCTTGCAGAAGTTAACTTAGAGTATAAGGGTACATCTCAGATAACTCACTTTTTATATGCAATAATTGATGACTTTGGTCTAGATAAAATTAAAGATATGGTTAAGACACCACTTTCAGACTTCAATATTGCACCGTTTTATGGTTGTCATAATATTCGTCCTTCAGAGCTTCAAAATGAAACTCACAAAACACCTGAAAGTGCCTACCGCCCTACTTCACTAGATGATCTAATCATCGCATGTGGTGGTCAAAATGTTGATTATGAAGAAAAAAATAAATGTTGTGGTTTTCATACTGAACTTCAAGCACCAAAAACTTCAGCTGTTTTAGCTGGTAATGCAATTGCAGGTGCTATGGATAATAATTCTGACTGGATGGTTACTCCATGTCCATTATGCCATCTAAAACTAGATACTCAAACTCATCATTCATCAGAAGCTATAGGTCGTGAAGTTGCACTTCCAGTTTTACATATGCAACAGATGTTAGGACTTGCTCTTGGTTGTACTCCAGATGAGCTAGGACTTAAACACCACCTTACAAAAGTAAATTTTGTATAATATTTAACTTTTAAGACTCTTGAATATACCAAGAGTCTTATTCCCTCTTTTCTTTCGCTATAATTCTCAAACTTTAAATACAATGGAAATAGATATGTCAGATTCAATAGAAATAATTTCATGGAATGTAAATGGTATACGTGCTGTAGCCAATAAAGAAGCTCTTAAATGGATTGATGAACGTGACACAGACGTATTATGCCTGCAAGAAATAAAAGCACTTCCGGAGCAGATACCGAGCAATCTATTTAATAAAGATTTTTTAGAACTAGATATTAACTCAGCAGAAAAAAAAGGCTACAGCGGTACTGCTATATTTTCTTCAATTAAATCAGACAGCACGTCAAATGCTGAACATATAGACCTTCTAAATGAGGGTCGCATTATTGAAAAACACTTTGGTGATACAATATTATTTAACGTTTACTTTCCTAATGGTCAAAAAAATGAAGATAGACTAAAATATAAAATGGAATTTTATGATAAGTTTTTACAACATTGTGAACAATTAAAAGAAAATGGAAAATCTATCATAATATGCGGTGATGTAAATACAGCTCATCGTGAAATTGATCTTAAAAATCCAAAATCTAATTCTAAAATATCAGGTTTTTTACCAATTGAGAGGGCTTGGATAGATAAGTTGATCGATCATGGCTATATAGATACATTTAGATATGTTAACGGTGATGAAATAGATAGATACAGCTGGTGGAGCTACCGTTTTGGAGCAAGAGGTAAAAATGTTGGATGGAGGATAGACTACTTTTTTATAAGTGAAGATCTAGCTGAAAACTTGGAAGATGCTTTTATACTAGACAATATAACTGGTTCTGATCATTGTCCTGTAGGTATTAGAGTTAGTATATAAAATATATTAACTCTCACCATCTTCTATGTATATATCTAATTGAGCTATATGCAAATATAGACTATTTTCTATACTATATATATCGTTAGATGAACGTTCTACAAAGACTTCATTTTTCCAATCTACTAAGTCTTCTATAATAGTTTTAAAATAATCTATAGCTTTTGTGTTATCGCTTAGGTTAAGTAATCTTCCAATTTGTTCATCTAATATTGATAATACATAAGCTATGTTTTGAAACTCATAAAGCTTATTTAACATGTGTGTGCATGACTGTAAAAATGCATGAGATTTACTTTCAAGAATATCAACTGGTGTATCTGTATATAAAGAACTCTCTAATTCACTTTGTAACTCTGAAACTTCATCTAAATTCTCTATATCAAAGTTTACGCTTGAAAAAAACTCAGCTGAAGAGGTTTTTTGTTCTTCTAATATATTTTCTTTACACTCTTCTTTATCTTTTTTCTTGTTACTTTCTTTTACTTCTTCATTTTTTGATTTTGCATCTATACTTTTATAATCATAATAAAATTTAAAATATTTATCTGTAAAATGTCTTAATATATTATATAAATCTATTGTAGCTCTATTAAAATAATCTATATTATCTTGATGTATAGTTGAATTCCAAGCTGTTACCATCTCTAACATAAATATAAAAATATCTTTAATATCTTGATCTTTTTTAGAAATAATATATGAAATTTTTTTCTCTTTTATTATAATTTTTAACAACTCTAAAAAAGAGACAACTTCTTCTAGTAACTCTTCATCTTCAATTAACTCTACAGCATCTGAAATCGTATCAGAAAAAAGGAAGATCGTTTCTTCATTATCTGGTTCGTGTATAAACTTTAAAGCTCTACTTAAAAAGCTAAAATATACATTCTCTATATCTTTTCTTTTAGCTCTTAAGCTATCAAAAAGCTCCTTATTTAAAAATGTTTTATTTGTAATTAAACCATCACTAATCTCTTCAAGTTTTTTATTTATAATAACATCAGGGCTATAATCTATTTCAGTACTTTTCTTTTTTATTAATGGTTGTTGATTAAAGTATATTTTACCAATTAGATTAAATATATAGTCTATTTTCAATTCATTTGTTTGATAAGTTGTTAATTTAGTATAGTCAGATTTATTCATTTGAACTAAAAAAGACTTTTCAAAAGTTTTTCTACTAGAAATATTTGTTTGTTTTATAACTGAATAGTATCTATCTTTACAAAAGAATAGGTATGCTTCATATTTATTTATAGTGTGGGTAATAACTTCATGCAGTATGGGGTGTGTCAATGGATTTTGCTTATGTTTATCAAAACATTGAAGTATCTCTTTAAGATCTTGGTTTTGCTCTAAAAAATAACAATCCATTTTATGATCATTTTGTCCAAAACATCTTTTACCAATGATCGTAAATAGTCTTTTTTTTCTATCTACATCGTCAATAGATGAATTTGCTATCTCTAGATAATAATATCGGTCTACTTTAATATTTACTTCCCTTGTAAATATATTATCATCATCACCCATATAATAATGTATATAGTTTATATAATGTTTTTTAGCATCCTCTTCAATAATAGAGATAATGTTGTTACTTAATTTATTCGAATCATTATCAGAAGGTGTTACAAATCTAAATATATGCGAGTGTATCTGTGTCAAACTATCCCCAATTTGTTTATTTACAGAATTTTATTAAAAATATACTGATATTTACCTTTTTATTTTTTTTACATAATTTTATTATGCATCATTGTAGCGATGGTTTAATTCTTTAGCATATTCTTTACATATATCCTCAGGTGTAGCGTGTCCTCTATACATTTTTAAAATAGCTTTTGTAAAGTTTATAGAATATTCTACATAGTGACCCCTATCTGCTTTCATGATCTTGTCAAGGATCATATACATCTGTTCATATGTTTTTAAATCTTCTTTTTTTAACCTGTCTAAGTTTTCTTGAGCAGTTATAAGTTTTGTATCGTTAAACTCACCTCTCTCATCTCTTGTCTTTCGTTCTTGTACATAATCTTTTAAATCTTTTCTATTAACAATATAATCTGTAAAAAGTTCAACTAACGTCATATTATAATTCCCTTTATCTAACTTCACTCTATTATACTATACAAATATAGCATAAACGTAGCATTTATTTTGATTTAGGTCTAAAAGCCTTAATAACATCCTCATTAGTTTCAATAAATGGACCTTCTATCAAGTCTATGCAATAAGGAACTGCTGGAAAAACTGCATCTAAACATTCACGAATAGACTTTGGTTTTCCAGGCAGATTTACAATCAAACTCTTTCCTCTTATACCTGCAGTTTGACGTGATAAAATAGCTGTTGGTACGTATTGTAAACTAACTTGCCGCATCAACTCTCCAAAACCCGGCATCATCTTTTGACATACATTTTCTGTAGCTTCTGGAGTAACATCACGAAGTGCTGGTCCAGTTCCACCAGTTGTAACAACTAAACAACACATCTCATCATCACAAAGCTCTTTCATTGTACTCTCTATTTGATCTTGCTCATCAGGTATACATCTATAAACAATCTCAAATTCACTTTTTAAGTAATCTTTCATTGTATCTTGTATAGCTACACCGCTTATATCGTCATATATACCTTTACTAGCTCTGTCACTAGCTGTAATAACACCTATTTTTATTTCACTCATATAATCTCCATAAAATTAGTTTAACTGTAAAAAATGGTTCGCATCTTTAATAAATGTAACTGTAGCTACATCTTTAAAAAACTCTTTTGCTACTTCTGTATCTACTATAGCATCTTCACCACCTAAATATACCTCTATATTTATACCTTTACTATTTAATGTTCTTAAAGTATCTAAATTCCACTCATATTCTAATAACTCTTCAAGTTCATCTATAACTGTAGTTGATCTCTCAACTATCTTTTTCTCATACGGATAAAAACATGAGTTTAAAAACTGGTTCAAATAAACTTCTTCATTCTTCCTATAAGCAATTAACTGTAGACGTTTGAACTTAGAATCTTTACTTTGAAAAAAAGCAGGTGATAAAAGTTGCAAAGTATCTACCCTATTTCCATCTTTTATTTGTTTTTCTACATATGATAAAGCTTTAATCGCTCCATATGAAAATCCGCAAACAGTATAATCACTTTGTTTAATATACTCTTCAAAAAGATAGGACTCGTTTTGAAGAGAAAAACCGCTAAAGAACTTCATCAATATACTCTTTTACGGCTTTTTTACTTATGCTTTCAAACTCATTTAGATCATCTTCAATTTTTTGAATAACTGTAGGTAACGAAGATATTAGTTTTGCAGTATCGTTATAAAGCTCATTTATCTTTTTTTCTTTCTCACCATCTTTTGTATATATCTCTTCACCCATAGAGTATTCATACAACATTTTTTCAATTAACTCTTTTGCTTCTTCTAAATCTTTTTTAGCACTGCTTGAATGTTCTTTATACTTCATATTACATGCAACAACACCTGCTAAAAGCATCTTAACACGATCTTCTAACTCACTTTTGATAAAAGGATCATTAGTGGCGGGTGTAAGTCTTTCATTACTTAGTATTAACTTCTCAAAAGGTATATCAAAGTACGTGGCAACCATAACTTTTGCAGCCTGATAAGTCACACGATACATCTTTTGTTTTT
>Ga0193952_1000173_pt1 | contig 27018 bp, 25 predicted proteins | sample BB_3_MG_FD_140368 | JGI IMG/M metagenome (GOLD analysis project Ga0193952, IMG submission 140368) | Microbial mat bacterial communities from the Broadkill River, Lewes, Delaware, United States - BB_3_MG | ecosystem: Environmental > Aquatic > Freshwater > River > Microbial mats | place: USA... | reverse complement strand
CGATTTCAGAGCCAGAGGATGAGAAAGCCGGTAATATTGGCGGGCGTATGGACATACTGTTAAATTCTGTCGAAGTCATGCAGGCTAGTTTAGCTGAATATAAAATCGCAGGTTATCCTCCCGATCTTGTTATCCGTATACCTAAAGATCTATGCAGTTTTTATGATTTTCATCGTGCTGCGCAGACGATTGAATATGGTCGTTTGGCAGCACGAGACCGCTTAGAGGCATTAGAGAACGGCGAACCTATTAATTAGATTTTTTGAGGAAGGTTTATTTCGTTATTTCTCACGCTTTAACAGTACATATAGGGCGCCAGCACCACCATCTTTAGCTTGTGCAGAGCAAAATGCTAAAACGCCCGTCAGCCGCTTTAGCCACTCATTTACATACGATTTCAGTAACGCTTGTTCGCTTCCCGATGAGTGGGCCTTTCCATGTATAACGATTACGCATTGGCATTTGTGTCTTCGCGCATCCAAGATAAAGCGACTCAACTGATCTCGTGCTTGTTCTACAGAGTACCCATGTAGATCTAAACCTTGTTCCCAAGGAATATGGCCTTGCTTGAGCCGTTTTAGAACACGTAATTGAACGCCAGGGTTAGCAAATAAAAGTTCTTCGCTGGATTCGACTAGTTCTACGGCTTCATCTGATAACCCATCAATAACTTTTTCCTCTTCAAGCGTCGCGGCTTGACGGCGATAGAGTGTATTGAGCTTTTCTTGTTTAGCGGCCGGCACTATATCTGCTTTATCATGATTGTGGCGTCTAACACCTTCCATTGCATCAAGAAAGGATTGTTCATCATTTGGGTTGTCATGCTGGTCTTTCATGGTGTTCCTAAGCAATTTTTATTAAGATGGCGGCCTTATTCATTATCAAATTATCGGTCTTGACTGTATGAGCGATCAACCCCTGTTTTCTAATAATGTAAAAAATGAGCTACATAGTCTTCGAGATTATATTCGTTTTGCGATGAGTCAATTTGGTGAACATCGGGTTTTCTTTGGTCATGGCACCGATAATGCCTGGGATGAAGCTACACAGTTAGTCCTAGCTGCGGTGCACCTTCCGTGGAATACCAATCCTGCTGTTTTAGATAGTCGTTTAGCGGAAAGTGAAAAAGAAAGGGTGTTGGATTTCATTAAATTGCGTGCGGTAGCACGTAAACCATTGCCATATATCACTCATGAGTCTTGGTTTTGTCAGCTACCTTTCTTTGTTGATGAGAGGGTGCTTATTCCTCGTTCGCCGATTGCCGAACTAATTCAGGTTGAATTCTCTCCTTGGTTAAGAGAAGGGCCTGTGGCTCGTGTATTGGATTTGTGTACCGGAAGTGGATGCATTGGCATTGCGTGTGCCTATGCATTTCCAGATGCAGAAGTGGATTTGGCTGATATTTCTGATGATGCGATCGATGTTGCAAACATTAATATCGAGAAGCATGAGATGCTTGAACAAGTTCATGCGATTAAAAGTGATCTGTTTTCGGCGCTAAAGGGTAAAACATATGACCTAATCGTCAGCAATCCACCTTATGTGGATGCGTCTGATTTGGCGTCAATGCCTCAGGAGTATGATCATGAGCCAGCGCTTGCTTTAGGCTCTGGCCCTGATGGTTTGGATATTACTCGACGTATATTGAGGGAAGCATGTGACTACCTTGCTGATGACGGTTTGTTAGTGGTTGAGGTTGGAAATAGCGAAACGCATATGATGGAACAATATCCAGATCTACCTGTAGTTTGGTTGGAGTTTGAGCAGGGAGGTAATGGTGTTTTTGCAATTACTGCTCAGGAACTTCGAGCATTCAGAGATTGCATATAATTTGCTATAATCTCGCGTCATATTTTTTATTTGTTTTTTTGTTGCTTAATGGATCTATACGATGTCAGGAAATAGCTACGGTAAACTGTTTACGGTAACCACATTTGGTGAGAGCCACGGTAAGGCGCTTGGATGTATTGTAGATGGTTGCCCTCCCGGTATTGAACTGTCTGAAGCAGATCTGCAACATGATCTTGACCGTCGAAAGCCAGGGACTTCGCGTCATACTACACAGCGTCGTGAAGCGGACGAAGTTGAGATTCTATCGGGAGTTTTTGAAGGTAAAACGACAGGAACGCCGATTGGTTTACTAATTAAAAACACAGATCAGCGCTCGAAAGATTACTCAAACATTGAAGAAACGTTCCGTCCTGCTCATGCAGACTATGTTTATACTCATAAATATGGCTTTCGAGACTATCGTGGCGGTGGCCGCTCGTCAGCGCGTGAAACAGCAATGCGTGTAGCAGCAGGGGCCATTGCTAAAAAGTTTTTGGCTTCAAAAGGCGTTGAGGTCAAAGGGTACCTTTCTCAGTTAGGTCCTTTAACGATTGATCAGGCTAACTTTGATTGGGATGAGGTACACAATAACCCTTTCTTTAGCCCCGATGCTGCTATTGTAGAGAAAATGGAAAATTATATGGATGACCTTCGAAAAGAGGGTAATTCAGTGGGTGCTAAAATTAGTGTCGTGGCGAGTGGCACACCTGTTGGGCTTGGTGAGCCAATCTTCGATAGGCTCGATGCTGAGCTTGCTCACGCTTTAATGAGCATTAATGCGGTGAAAGGCATTGAAATCGGCGATGGCTTTGATTGCGTAGCGCAGAAAGGCACCGAGCATCGTGATGAGATGACCCCTGAAGGTTTTCTATCCAATCATGCGGGTGGTATTTTGGGTGGAATTTCAACTGGACAGGATATCGTTGCTCATATTGCGTTGAAGCCGACTTCTAGTTTACGTTTACCGGGCCGTAGTATTAACAGTCGTGGTGAAGAGATTGAAGTCGTGACTAAAGGCCGTCACGATCCGTGTGTTGGCATTCGTGCAACACCGATAGCTGAAGCGATGATGGCGATTGTTCTGATGGATCACATGTTGCGACATCGTGGCCAAAATTCTGATGTCCGTTGTGATGTGCCAGTGATAACTTGATATATACACTATCGTAATTATTTCAGAAGGATAAATTAGCGATAATTTATCCTTCTTTCGTTTTAGGCTTGATGTTTTTCATAACTTATTAGAGTCGATTATGTCTTTCGATTTGCTCGATCATTATTCGCTAGATAAACAACCGAACTTTCCACCGCGAACTTTGCCGGTAGGTTTTATGCTGCGTTTGGCAAAAGCGCTGCATACTCACGGAATGACAGCTTACGAGCTGGAAAATACCATGAAGCGAATGGGAGCTAAGCTAGGTTTTGGCGTCCAATGCTTAGCTCAACCAACAAATTTGATTATGAGCTTCTCTCATCCTGAGGAGCCAGAGCCTAAAACTTATGTATTTCGAGTTGAGCAGGGTGAAGTTAATTTAGAGCGGCAGATTCAAGTACAAGAAGTCGTCAGTGCTGTCATGGCCGAAACATTGACGGTGAAGGAGGGAGCAGGACGCTTAAAAGAGATATCTAATGCCCCTGTTCGCTTTGGCATAAAAGGGCAGATGGCCGGTTTTGGTTTATTATCAGGGTGTATAGCGCAATTACTCGGTGGTGCCGTTTCGGAAATTATTGTTGCCTTGGTCATGGGAATGATTACTGGGCTCATTGCGGTACGTTTTTTAAAAACAGAATCGCTTAAATACCTCTTTCCAACGCTCTCTGCCATTATCTCTGCATTACTTGCTAATTTCGTTGCGAGTTTAGGCTGGCTTTCAGCACCCTATATTGCCACTGTTGCAGGTGTGATTGTCTTGGTTCCAGGGCTGCCCTTAACAACCGCTGTCGCAGAGCTAGCTAGGCAGAATATGGTATCGGGAACGGCACGGTTGGTTTACTCCGGTACTATTTTTTTACAAATAGGATTTGGTGTTGCTATTGGGAATGCCATCGGGGAAGTGGCTTTCCCGATGCAAGAAGTAAGGATGGAATGGTTTTTACCGAATTGGTCCCTATGGATATCAATAGCCATTGGTTGTGTTGGATTATGCTTTCTATTTCAAGGAAGGCCACAAGATATGCCCTGGATAATTCTCGGGGGCCTGCTAGCTTTTGCGACAACCTGGTATGGTGCTCAGTTATTTGGGCAAGTAATGGGGGCTTTTTTAGGGGCGTTTGTGACGGGTTTAGGAGCTAATCTATTTGAACGAATATCAGGGATCACTCGCGGAGTAATACTAATGCCGGGCATAATCTTATTAGTTCCTGGAAGTGTTGGGTTTCAGAGTCTATCTTTGCTGGTGGAAAAAAACGTTCTTGAGGGTATCGATACTGCTTTCAGTATGAGCTTTGTTGCTATCGCCCTTGTAACAGGGCTGCTTTTTTCTTCTTTGGTATTGCCGCCAAAAGAAAATTGAAGCGTAATCAGATCTGACTAATTTCGTTCTAGTTGCTAAACTTCGAACTATGTATAAAACACAATTTATGCGCCTTTCCCAATTGCTATGTTCTACTTTTACAATCTTTGCGCTGATGCTAAGTGCCAGTCAGAGTGTGTATGCAGGAGATGTAAGGAAAATCGTACATCCTGATGGGCGTGTAGAATATACCAACCTTTCTGATAAGCAGCGTAAGATTCATTATACGAATAAAAATCAAAGCTCTGCGAAAAGTATATATAAGTATCGTAATGATCGTGGTGTCATCGCGTATTCTGATCAACGGCCTATTGATTTTGAGTTTGAAGTTTTACGATTCGATTGTTATGCCTGTAATGTTTCATCGAAAGTGAACTGGTACCGTACACCGCTTAATACCAAGTCATATCGCAAACAGGTTAAAGCAATGTCACAGAAATACAGTGTGAATGAAGCTTTAGTAAGGGCTGTTATTCATGCAGAGTCAGCTTTCAAAGCGAACGCTGTATCTAGAGCAGGGGCGCAGGGCCTTATGCAGTTGATGCCAGCAACAGCGAGCGATTTAGGAGTGAGAAATAGCTTGAATGCTGATCAAAATATTGAAGGTGGGACTAAGTATTTAGCTGAGCTTTTAAAACGTTTTTCGGGGGATACAACATTAGCAACCGCTGCATATAATGCAGGCCCTGGTGCCGTAACGCGTTATAATGGTATCCCACCGTACGCTGAAACACAGGCTTATGTTAAACGTGTCGAAATTTTGAAAAACCGTTATGCACAAACGATGTGAGGCGCAGTTTATTGCACCTCAAAAAAGCCAGTTAGAAAGCATTTATTTCAAGGATTAGGTATTTTTAATCCGAAAGCTATTACTGACTTCAGAAGCCATTCCCGCGCTGAATAGAGGATGTGGAACGGGGGCTACTGCTAAGACAATATCGACTGAGGGAAGCGGGGGCATCTTGACAGATTCTGAAATGATAAGCCCCTGTGACACGCTTGATTTCGCCATTGCACTGATTCCCAACCCTCGCCGTAGTAAGCTTTTAATCGCCGTTGCGCTGGATGAGCTACATAGCAAACGGTAGTTTCTGCCTAATTTCTCTAAACCGTCGATAGCGGTACTGTGAAATTTACAGTCAGGCTCATATAGTATGAGTGATAGAGGGTCTGCTTCGGTTAATTCTTCGAACCCTCCGTGTACCCATACACCGGTATCATGTTTTAACAGATAGCCCTCTTCAACCTCTGGGGAGCGGGTTAATATAGCTAGATCGATCTCTCCTGCATCTAACTTTAAACGTAGCTGACTACTGCAGTCACAACAAATCTTAATGTTTTGATTAGGGCACTTTCCAAGAATTAATTCGGTTACTTTTGGTAGCACTGATTCGGCGTAATCATCAGGGCAGCCAATGACTAGAGGAGGGTGGGCTTCATTCTGTGAAAAGCTACCTAATACTTCGTCGTGAAGCGATAGAATTCTACGAGCATAACTAACCAAGAGTTGACCATGCTCTGTTAACGCTAGATTGCGACCTTCTTTAATGAAAAGGGGCTTCCCCGCATCTTCTTCTAATCTTTTCATCTGCATACTGATAGCACTTTGTGTGCGAAATGTTTGTTTGGCCGCGCGGGTGAAACTGCCAGTATCAACAAAAGCAATAAAGCTGCGTAAAGCATCAATATCCATTTAAAGTCTCATTAATTGATAGGTTTTTTTACCTATCAAGATTTTCAATAGGAGCTATCAAAACTATTCGTTAGTCAGAGGAAATGCAAGTTGTCAGAATGATTCTCGTTTTTTGAATACACAGTGATAGGGAAGGAGAATTGCAATGGAACTCGTTATAGGAAATAAAAATTACTCTTCGTGGTCTCTTCGAGGATGGTTAATGCTGAAGGCATTTGATATCCCTTTCCATGAGAAAAAATTACAGTTGTTTAGTGATTCGTTTTATCAGGAGCTTGAATCAGTGACACCTATGGCAAAGGTGCCGGTACTTATTGATGGCGGCGTTAACGTCTGGGACTCATTGGCGATCTGTGAATATGTAAGTGAGAAGTATCTTGAGGGTAAAGGTTGGCCTAAAGAGCTTACGAGCAGGGCTATAGCGCGTGCGGCCGTTGCTGAAATGCATTCAGGTTTTTCCGCATTAAGAAATGAGATGCCAATGAACTGCCGCGCTAAGCGAAAGGTATTATTAAGCGATCAGGCGCAGGTCGATGTTGAACGGATAGATCAGCTTTGGCGGAACTGCTTAACCCGTGTTTCTGATAATGAGAAGACTGGGTGGTTGTTTGGTGAATTTAGTATTGCAGATGTGTTTTATGCGCCAGTGGCGCTTCGATTCAAAACATACGGCATAGAGCTTTCTGATCTCTCTAGTGCTTATGTCGAAAAGATCTTGAATTATGGCCCCGTGATGGAGTGGGTTGACGGTGCGTTAAGCGAGACAGAGATAGTGCTCGAAGACGAAGCGGGTGAAGTGCGTTAGTTGAAGCGATTTATACAAGAGAGATATGAGTAAAAAGCCGCCTTGGCGGGCGGCTTTGGATTTACAAGAAAGCTCGCTGGAGATACCTTCTTGGCAACTAAGGAGAAATCAGCTGCTTATTAATTAATGATCCAGTATTTGGCTTAAAAATAGCTGTAATCTGTCTGTCTGAGGGTTGTTAAAGATCTCTTCTGGGGTGTTTTGTTCAACAATTTCACCTGCATCCATGAAAATTACGCGGTCAGCAACTTTCTTTGCAAAGCCCATTTCATGGGTCACGCAGAGCATCGTCATACCTTCGTCGGCAAGCTCAACCATTACATCGAGCACTTCTTTGATCATTTCAGGATCAAGAGCAGAGGTAGGTTCATCGAAGAGCATGATTTCGGGGTTCATACATAAAGAACGTGCGATAGCCACACGCTGTTGTTGGCCCCCTGAAAGTTGACCGGGAAACTTCAATGCCTGGTCAGGTATCTTGACTCGTTCGAGGTACTTCATTGCAATCGCTTCGGCTTCTTTTTTCGGTTTCTTCTGAACCCAGATCGGCCCAAGCGTTAAGTTTTCAAGGATTGTTAAGTGTGGGAATAGGTTAAAGTGTTGGAAAACCATACCTACTTCGCGACGGATTGCCTCGATGTTTTTGACATCTTCAATCATCTCTACACCGTTAACGATCAGAGAACCCCGTTGAAATTCTTCGAGGCGGTTAATACAGCGAGTCATCGTCGATTTACCAGAGCCTGAGGGGCCGCAGATGACGATACGTTCGCCTTTTCTTACGCGTAGATTAATGTCTTTCAATACATGGAATTCGCCATACCATTTATTGAGGTCTTTAATAATGATGATGTCGTCATTATTTTCAATACTTTGTTCGTGTTCAATGCTCACAAAGATATTCCTCTTAATTTCTATGGCTAGTATCTAGCTTACGTTCGATAGATGAGCTGATCATGGACATACTAAAACAGCATATCCAGAAAACAACCGCCACAAATAGATAACCTTCTGTTGAATGCCCGCCTAGCCAGTTGGAATTTGTTAGGGCTGTTTGGGTTGTACTTAACATCTCGAAAATGCCGATGATCAACAAGAACGTTGTATTCTTAAATAACATGACAAAGGTCGCCAAAATATTTGGCATGGAGATCTTTATCACCTGAGGCAAGATAATTAATAAGGTTTTCTGCCAAAAGCCGAGACCTAAGGAGTCAGCCGCTTCGTATTGGCCTTTTGGAACAGCCTGGAACCCTCCACGGAATACCTCTGCCATATAGCCTGACATGAAGAGTGTAAGAACGATCCAAACACGCAGTAGCTTGTCTACGTTTGTCCCTTCTGGGAAAAACAGAGGAAGCATTACAGAGCCCATGAAAAACAGAGCTAAGACGGGTACGCCTCGAAAAAATTCGATGAGTATAATGCTCACACTTTTGACAAAAGGCATGTCAGAACGCCTTCCTAGTGCCCAAAGAAAGCTTAGCGGAAACGCGACAATAATACTGGCCGCTGCTAGCAGTACGTTGAGCGAGAAGCCACCCCAGTAATCGGTAGAGACATATTCTAGACCAATCCAACTACCGCTTAGGATAAGTATTGAGATAAAAGGCAGCATTAAAAATAGCGGGATTGCTATCTTATTGCGAAGATCTTTCGGTAGTTTGAACGAGGCGATAATAATTGCGATAAGTCCGATCAGGCAGAGATTGATACGCCAGATCTCTTCTACTGGGTAGCTGCCATAGAAGAACTGTTTGGACCAAGCAATTACAAATACCCAGCAGGCACCATTTTCGTTGGTACAAGCTGCCTGTGTTGTGCCAGACCAGTTAGCCGATATAAATAGCCAGTCAATCAGCGGCGGGATTACCGTTGCAAAGAAGGCAAAGATGGCCAGTGTCGCTATTGAATTGGCTGGAGAGGAGAATAGGTTCTCTTTAATCCAAGGAATAGGACCAATGGTATCGTTTGGGGCTGGCTGGTCGGGTAAAGGTTTAAATTCTTTCATAGCATCAATTCCGCTCAGCCAGTTCTACACTTGCATTGAAACGATTCATTACAAATGAGATGGACATGTTGATGACAAAATAAACCGCCATGGTCATGAATACGATTTCTATCGCTTGGCCTGTTTGGTTCAGGGTTGTCCCCACAAAAACGGTAAATAGATCTGGATAGCCAATAGCCGTCGCTAGTGTCGAGTTTTTCACTAAGCTCTGATATTCACTATTCAGCAAAGGAACGATAACGCGCATCGCCTGAGGAACAACGATCAACTTCATGATCTTGCTCTCTTTCAATCCTATGCTTCTGGCGGCCTCTGTTTGGCCATGAGGGACTGCTTGAATACCTGCACGTACTGCTTCCGCTATAAAGGCCCCTGTATATACCGTAAGGGCCAATGCAAGCGCCATTAACTCTGGAATGACTGTTACGCCACCTCGGAAGTTAAAGCCTTTTAGTTCTGGGAAGTCCCATACAAAAGGGATGCCTGACACAAGTAAAGCAATTAATGGTAAACCAAACAATATGCCTAAGCTCGCTGTGAAAACAGGGAACTGTTGGCCTGTATCATTTTGACGTTTTTTAGCCCATCGTCTGAGGAAGAAAATGCCGGCAATTGCCGCTGCAATCGCTCCGTATACAATGCCCGCACCCGATTCTGCAATTAAACCCGGGAAATACAAACCGCGGACATTTAAAAAAATTGCTTCACCTATACTCATACTTTGACGAGCACTCGGTAAGGCTGCTAACACAGCGAAATACCAGAAGAAGATCTGTAAAAGTAGTGGGATATTACGGAAGGTTTCGATATAAGCGACGGCTATTTTTCGAATAAGTAGGTTATGAGAGAAGTGTGCTACCCCCATGATAAACCCAACAATCGTCGAAAGAATGATGCCTATTGTCGACACTAGAATCGTATTTAACAGGCCAACAACAAAGGTTTGCCCGTAGGTATGTGTTGCATCGTAGGGGATCAATGACATTAAAATGTCAAAGCCGGCAGTAGTAAATAGGAAGTCATAACCGCTTTTGATGCCGCGGGCTTCCATATTTGCCAATGTATTACTTACGATGCCGTAAAAGAAATATGCCAAGCCTACTAACAATAATAATTGATAGATAAGCGAGCGATTTCTTGGGTTATTGAAGAAGGATGGTGAGGATTTCACCTGTGGCTTTTCAGACATAATTAAGCACTTATCTTCAGAAGGTTAATAGTAAACATAGCAGAGGGACATGAAATGTCCCTCTGTTTTTTCCTTATTAACGTACTGGAGAAGAGTACATAATCCCGCCCTTGTTCCATTGGGCGTTAAGTCCACGAGCAATTTTTAATGGTGAACCGGCACCAACATTACGCTCAAAGCTTTCAGCATAGTTACCTACTTGCTTAACAATGTTGTAACCCCAGTCAGCAGGAATACCCATTTTAACGCCCGAATCTCCTTCAGAGCCCATAAGGCGTTTTTGCGATGGGTTACCTTCTGCTTTGGCTTTATCTGCAGATGCACTATCAACACCTAAGAACTCAGCTTCGACCATCGCCATGAGAGACCAACGAACGACATTGAACCATGCGTCATCACCTTGGCTAACGACAGGGCCTAGTGGTTCTTTAGAAATGACCTCAGGAAGTACCATCGCAGAGGATGGATCTTTTAGGCCGATTCGTAGTGCGTAGAGTTGTGATTGGTCAGACGTTAATACGTCACAACGGCCACTTTCAAAGCCTGCGCGTGTTTGATCTGACGTATCAAAGGTAATCGCTTTATAAGTGATGCCGTTTGCACGGAAGTAATCTGCTAAGTTAAGTTCAGTGGTTGTACCTGCTTGGATACAAACCGCAGCGCCATCAAGTTCTAAAGCGCTTTTAACACCTAGATCCTTAGATACCATAAAGCCTTGACCGTCGTAGTAGTTTACGCCAGCAAAGTTTAAGCCCAAGGATGTATCGCGAGTGTGGGTCCACGTAGTGTTACGAGATAGGATGTCGATTTCGCCAGACTGAAGGGCGGTAAAACGCTCTTTGGCCGTTAAAGGCTTGTATTGTACTTTTGCGGCATCACCGAGTACGGCAGCAGCAACAGCACGACATACATCTACATCTAAACCGCTCCATGTACCGTTTTCATCTTTCTGTGAAAAACCGGCCAGACCTGTACTCACACCACATGAAACACTGCCACGTTTTTGGACATCTTCTAGAGTGCCCGCTTGTGCGCCAAAAGATAAACCCAGTGCTAAACCTGTAGCAATAACTGAGGTAAGTCGTTTCATTACATTTCTCCGTCAATAGTGTTGGCGACGATGCCTTTCTGTTCTGTTTTTATTGTTCTTAAGTAGCGAACACAGTTAATAAAACTTTCTTACTAGAGAGCCTAGCAGAATATATACCAACCAGTTGATGAAATTAGACTTTAGTCTTGTTTTTTCTCTATGCCCCTATTGGTAGGGCCTGCAGCGTATTGCTGATTTTTCTAATATGAGAAACAATTGCTCCAAAATGAAACTTTTGTTTCAAAGTGGTGCAGGCATGAATAGTATTTGAATTTTTATGTCAGTAATTTTGATCGAAAATGTTAGTAGGGCTGGAATGTTATAACGGAAAAATCTGCTTTGTTTTTGGTATATTTCAATGTATAAATGCGCGCAAAATGACGCCATGAAAATGGTAGACCATACTGTAATTTTTGTAACGTCTGGCTATCGCTATTAAACAACAGTTTGAAAGAATGGTTTGGACGGGTGAGATTGATATGACAACCGCTTATAGTGAGACTTTGCATAAAGGCTACGGCCAAACATTTGATGTGGAAGAGGTGCTGTTTGAGCAGCAGACAGATTCTTGGCATCTCATTATTTTCCGAAATCCGGTATATGGCACAGTGATGGCTTTGGATGGGATTATCCAGACAACCGAGCGAGATGAATTTGTTTATCATGAGATGTTAACGCATGTGCCGCTTATTGCTCATGGTGCGGCAAAGCGTGTTCTTATCATCGGAGGGGGTGATGGTGGTATTCTTCGTGAGGTTTGCCGACATTCATCGGTTGAACATGTAACGCAGGTTGAAATAGATCAAGCTGTAATTGATATGTGTAAGGAATATCTTCCTGGCCATTCAGCGGGCTCATTTGATGACCCGCGAACAAATATTGTTATTGCTGATGGCGTTGAATATGTTAATCAAACAGACGAAAAGTTTGATGTCATTATTTCTGATTGCACTGATCCGGTGGGGCCAGGAGAAGTACTCTTTTCTAGTCGTTTCTATGAAGGATGTAAGAGGCTTTTAAATGATGGGGGAGTATTTGTTGCACAAAATGGTGTGCCATTCCTTCAACAAGATGAAGTAGTTACTACACGGCGTCGTTTAAGCCCCTATTTCAAGGATCAATCTTTTTATACAGCGGCAGTGCCGACTTATATTGGAGGAGTGATGACCTTAGCTTGGGGGACGGATAATGATGAGTTGCGTAGATTGAGCTTAGAACAGCTTGAAGAACGCTATAAAGCAAGTGGGATTTCAACACGTTACTATAATCCGCAAGTGCATGCAGGGAGCTTTGCATTACCTCAGTATCTAATAAATACTCTGCTCAACGTTTAAGATTAAGCCGATTTAAAAATCGGCTTTTTTTATGGTTGCGCTTGTGAACGTTAAGAAAAACCTAACTTAGCACTTTATTTGAGGCTGCCATTGAACAGCTATACTCGCCTCTCCGGCTTCTACTTTTTCTATTTTGCTCTTCTCGGAGCACTTATTCCTTATTGGAGCCTTTATCTCACATCGTTTGACTTTGATGCTCAGACGATCGGTACGCTAATGGCTTTGTTGCATGTCTCTCGAATTGTTGCCCCCAATTTGTGGGGTTGGCTGGCTGACAAGAGTGGTAGGCGGGTCGATATTGTTCGTTTTGGTGCGTTCATGACTTGTGTCATGTTTGTTGGCATGTTTTGGCAAGAGAGTGCATTGGGAATAGGCGTAGTCATGTTGGCTTTTAGCTTTTTCTGGAATGCGGTGTTACCTCAGTTTGAGGTGATTACGTTGGAGGAGCTGGGTGAAAAAAAAGACCGCTATAGCCAAGTGCGATTGTGGGGTTCTATTGGGTTTATTCTAACGGTCGTGGGCGTAGGAGCGCTCTTAGATGTTATTGCTATTGATTGGTTGCCGTGGATCTTGTTTAGCTTAATGTTGGCTATTTGGTTGAATACATTGCTTATCCCGCGACCATCAGCTGTCTCTGTAAAGTCTAGCCAGTCTAAGCCTTCAAGTTTTAAGCAATTATTGTTACGTCCTCAAGTGATCGCTTTTTTCTTAATCTGTTTCCTTGTTCAATTTGGCCATGGTGCTTATTACACTTTTTATAGCGTACTCATGATCAATGTAGGTTATAGCAGCACAGAGGTTGGCCTACTTTGGGCTGTAGGTGTCGTTGCGGAGGTCCTGGTCTTTATTTACATGCATTGGATGATTCAGCGTTGGGGGCTTCGTAACATCATGATAGTTAGCCTGCTGCTCTGTGTTGTCCGCTGGCTCATGATTGGCGCTGTGCCAGATAGTTTACTGTTAATGCTATTTGCGCAAACCCTCCATGCTGCAACATTTGGAAGTTTACATGCCGTGGGCATTGCTCTTGTACATCATTATTTTTCTAAAACTACTTATGGACAGGGGCAGGCGCTTTACTCTAGTTTCGGGTTTGGTTTGGGTGGGGCTTTAGGTGCATTTATCAGTGGCTTATTATGGGATGATGTAGGTGCGTTTTACACGTTTTCACTCTCTGCATTGGCAAGTTTAATAGCAATATTATTAGCGCTAGTTTGGATCAGCCCATCTAAAATCAAGTGTGAGTAAACCATACTGAAAACATAGCGCCACAGTTACTTAACGTCACCGTCGCTGATACTACGGTTTGCCCATGCTTATGCATTTTTGCTCACTTAGTATATCAAGCTGCTTAGATGCGATCAGACTCGGTAAGTAGATTATTCTTACGGTTATATTTTTATTATTAATACCCGCAGCAGAGATCAGTTCGCAGCTGTAATTGGAGTATGCTGTTTTCTTCAAAGACCTTCTAACCACCCCAATTCTTAATAATGTTTTTGTTTCCCATTCTGCATGTGTAGCCACGTTATCTTGCTTACTGTTCAGATAATCAATCACGAGTTTGTGCTGGTCGCTGAAGTGTCTTATTGAGCGCTTTTTTGAATTATCGATACTTTCTTGTCGAATGCCGTCGTTATTGTAATAACCTGAAGGCTTTTCCGTACTGGGCTCAAAGAAAGTCTTTGCATAAATATTAGTGCCGACAAAAAGGCTAAATATTAACAGAATCGTTTTTAAGGCGATCAGGTGTCTTCCTTGGCGGGTTCTACTCATAGTGTTTTTGATTACTGTTGCAGTCATTTGGGACGCCTTTTTTCTGTAACTTATAAGCAAGGCGTTGATATAACAAGAATAAGTTTATTAAAATTTTATCTAGTTTAGCTTGAGGGGAATCTCACCTTTTGGGTCAGACTGAGTTGTTGGACTATGCTGGTATGTATGCAGCATTGCCTGTGATTTGGTTTTTGTGCAGCCACAGTTTGTGTGATTTGTTGTCTTACAACAAATCGAATTAACGATTGTGTATCGAATCAAAATAGATCATCGTGGAAAAGTGCAGCAAAACAATTGATCTGGATATTTTGCACCGCCGTTGTTTTGCTATAGGATTAGGATATTGTGCTACCCGAACGAGGAGTCGAAAGTGAAGTTCAAGATTGATATTGATATGTCTCCTGAAGAGCTGCGTAAAGTTCTGGGCTTACCAGATGTGCAGAAATTTCAGGAAGATATGATGGCGAAGATCACTGAACAGATGGATGCTGGTGCGGAAGGGTATGATCCATTGACCCTATTCAAACCTTACTTAACAGGTGGGGTTGGTTCCATGGAAGCACTGCAAAAAATCATGATGAATTTGATGACTTCGGGTTATGGTAGTTCAGATAATAAAAAAGACTGATCAGGGTAATAGGATCGGATTAAACCAAAGGAATGTTACGAGAGAGATGCTACTTTGCGTATTTTAAGAAAATATACAAATCGTCGTTTGTATGACACATCCCGTAGTTGCTATGTCACGCTGGATGATGTGAAGCAGCTAGTATTAAGTGGTGAAGCTTTTAAAGTTGAGGATTCGAAAACGGGTAACGAGCTGACCCGCAACATTCTTCTGCAGATTATCAGTGAACAGGAAGCTCAAGGGCATGGAACCTTATTAACGAACCAAGTTCTACAGCAGCTGATTCGTTTTTATGGTGATAGTATGCAAGGTATGATGAGTCAATATTTAGAGCAGAGTATCGCTTCATTTTTAGAGCATCAGGATCGTATTAGAGACCAGATGCAGACCATGATGGGGGCGGCTAACCCATTAACAGTGATGAATCGAATTGCTGATCAGAATATGCAGATGTGGGGCATGTTTAAGCCGGGAGAAAACCCGGATGGCACGATTGATGATGAGCCAGATCCAAAGCCTAAATCTTAGCGATTAAGGTTTTGTTGTGAGTTGAAACAGTTACTTGTTGTGAAAAAGGCCGTCATGTTAACGGCCTTTTTGCTTTTATACAGTGTGTCGCCCTGAAATAAGTTTATTTCATATCGGGCATGTTGCGGCCATAGAAAATTTCATTCATCTCCTTATACAACCGTTCTGTAATCTTTTGAACGTCCTCTTCCGGCAGCTTCTCTTTGGTTGTACCAAATAGGTATGTATTAAGATCTAAGTCTTTGAGCATCATCTTGGTATGAAAAATGTTTTCTTGGTAAACATTTACATCCAGCATTTGATAATTATCGTGTATATCAGGCGTAAAGAAGTTCTGAATTGAGTTTATGTCGTGGTCGATATAGTGTTTAACGCCTTGTATGTCTCGGGTGAAGCCACGCACACGATAATCAACAGTTACAATGTCAGATTCCAGTTGATGAATCAGGTAGTTGAGTGCTTTTAAGGGCGAAATGATACCACAAGTGGATACTTCAATATCGGCTCTGAAGGTGCAGATACCCTCATCCGGATGGGCTTCGGGATATGTGTGAACGCAAATATGGCTTTTATCTAGATGTGCGACAACGGAATCAGGCATAGGGCCTGGTTTTTCGGTTGTGTCCACATCATCTGAATCTTTAATCGGTTCTTCAGCAACGAGAATGGTTACGCTAGCACCTTGGGGATCATAATCTTGGCGAGCAATATTAAGAACGTTCGCGCCAATGATTTCACAGCATTCGCTTAAGATCTCAGTGAGGCGATCAGCATTATATTGTTCATCAATGTACTCGATGTACTCGGCTTTTTGCTGAGCCGTTTGAGCATAGCAGACATCGTAGATACAAAAGCTCAGGCTTTTTGTCAGGTTGTTGAAACCTTCAAGCTTGATATTTCGATTGGTAGGCAAGGTGGTTCGCTCCGTTAAAAGCAATACTTAAATTCAGACGCGCGATTTTAGTAAAGAATTCAGCGTGGAGGAAGTAAAAAATAATAGCAAATTAGATGAAAATATCTAATAGCGCCAATATGACAGATGATCAGCGCTATTAGTTTGTTGCCGGAGTAGTCCGTTAAGCGTTGTTTAGTCGCGCTCAGCTAACCATTCGACGATGGCTGGCGCAACTTGAGTTTGAGATTTCCCAGAAACAAAGACGCCTATATGGCCCGCTTTGACCTCTATTTCTTGATAGTCCTGTGAGCTAACGTGTTCTTTAAGGGCGGTAGAGGCCCTAGGGGGAACTAAATGATCAAAACTGCCGAAAATATTTAGGACGGGTTGGTTTATATTGGCTAGATCCACTTGTTTCTCGCCGATCATTGCTTCTTTTTTTATTAATCTGTTTTGTTGGAAAAACTGAGTAATAAATTGCCTAAACGCTTCTCCCGCTTGGTCTGGGCTATCATAGATCCATTTTTCCATACGTAGAAAACTTAAGGCGCTTTCGCGATTTTCTAACTGGTTGGGCATCCCTAGATTTTTTTGGATGCCTAGTCGCATCGGCATAAGAGAGTTGTAAGAATCATTTAGCATACCTCCAGGTATATTGCCGTATGTGTCTACGGCGAGGTCTGCATCTACGTATTTGGCTAAGTGGTACAGTAGATTGTCTTCGGTCTGGAAATCTACAGGTGTCACCATCGTGATTAGATTTTTAATCATATTTGGATTTAACGCAGAATAGCAGAGACTAAAGGTGCCACCTTGGCAGATACCGAGTAAGTTGGTTTGCTTGCTATCCGCATGATTACATACAGCATGAACTGAGTTGTTCAGATATTCATTAATGTAATCGTCTAAATCTAAATATCGATCAGCGGCGTCGGGGTAGCCCCAATCTATAAGGTAAACATCTAAACCAAGCTCCAGAAGGCGTTGTAGCATAGAACGTTTGGATTCTAGGTCGATCATGTAAGGGCGGTTAACGAGTGCGTAGCAGATAAGCAAAGGGGTTTTACAGCGTTTCTCTGCTTGTGCTTGGTAATAGCGTAATTTGAGTTTGTCTTCTGTATAGATCACTTGATAAGGGGTTGAGTCTACATCAACCTCTTGAATCTGGCTTAATGTATTGTAGCTTTTAAGCAACTTGCGGTTAAATTCAAATAGCTCATTGGACACAGTGGCTGGATCAAGATCAAATCCGTTCATGGCTAATTATCCTTTTGTCGCTTCTTTGAGGCTAATGACCTCTTGTTTGAGTTCACTAATCTCTTTTTTTAATTCAGCAATCATCTGAGCTGAGGCGTTAGCTTGTAGTGATGCTATCTGTTGTTGCATCTCAAACACTTCACGTCGGTTAGTGCGCATCTCTTTGCGGAGCTTGTGCTGGCGTTGTAATGCTGTATCAAGGCCTGAACGGGTTGCAAGACCTACCGATTGAAAATGAATATCGCGCACATCCTGCATGAATTTGCGCAGCTGCATAAGTGCATTGCTTATGCGGCCGTGTGAGCGTTGATAGATATCGGTGAAGACCGTTTGCGAATAGGCGGATTCATAAGCTTCGACCCAGATGTCGTGTAGCTGCTGTAGACTCGATATTTTAGTGTCAGATTGATTGAGTTCAGAAAGCATTTGCGTTGCAGCGCTTTGATTAATCGAATTGTAGTGCTTGATATATTCTTGTAGTGCTTCTTGATATTCGATGGTTAGCTTAATCGCTTCTCGTATCTGCTCTTGATATTCTCGATTGCTTCCTACTACGGGCGTTTCTAATAAGCTTTTCATGCCACTGATGAAAGGGTTTTCAAAGAGCAGATCATCTTTAAAACTATGCGTTTTAAAAAGGGCCGCGAATTGTTCAGGGAATTGCCACTGCTGCATCAACGCATCGCTTGTCTGTTGCTGCATATACTGTTGGAATTGTTGAACGGCGTCGGCCAGATGTTGTTCATTTCCTGCTTTATATTGCTTGAGCAGAGCTTCGCCATATTGCGTAAAATTGCTTGATTGAGCTCCAAGAATATCAAGAAGCTGAGAGAACTGCTGCGGGGCATCTTGGCGCATGTTTTTCTGGTTCTGGGAAATGAATTCAGCCCACTCTTCAGGGGATTTTAGGCTGTTACCGGATGTGATGTTACTCCAGTACTCTTTCTGGGCGTCCAGTAAGGCTTCAATCGTTAAGCTGCTATTTTCCATCAGCTCTGTCTCTCCGAGTTGGCTCAATCAACTTATCTTATTACAACTGGGGCTCGCTTACATCCGATTATCGATGGGACTTTAGGATGTTCACCAGATAGTTCGCTGCATTGGATAGCGTGCGATTCTTGTGAAAAATAATACCTAGGTTACGATGAACCGGCTCTGAATCTACTACATTGAGTACGGTTAAGTTTTTATCAACTAAACTTTGCGGCAGTAAGCTCCAACCTAGTCCTATATGAACCATCATTCGAATAGTATCAAGGTAATTGGTAGACATTGTTACATTTAGTGCTAGATCGTGTTGTAGGAATAGCTGTTCGACGAGCGTGCGTGTAAAAGTATTGCTACCGGGCAGGATAGCGTTGTAATGGGTAAGCTCTTCTAACTTGATTTTGCTATTAGAGGCGAGGGGATGATCATTGGCAACAACGTACATGAGAAGGTCATCCCATATAATCTCAGAATGGATCGATGGATCGGGTTCAGGAGATAGTGTAATAAGTGCAAGCTCAAGGTCGCCTTTTAATACGCCTTCATAGGCAATTTCGGATTCGGCGAATTGTAGGTCAAGCTCAACTTTAGGGCATTCCTGGTTGAACTGCTTTAACAAGGGTGGGAGGCGGTGAAGGCTAATATGATGACTTGCTGCAAGGGATAGCTCTCCTGTTATTTCTCCGCCTGCAAGGTTACCAATCGCCCGCTTGGCATCATCAAGTTGTAATAGTATATCTTTGGCTCTGGGGAGTAGCGCTTCACCCGCTTCTGTTAGAGAGACGGTCCGGCCTATTCTGTCAAATAGCTTACTGTTCAGTTGCTCTTCGAGTAGGGCGATGCGTTTACTTATCGCTGATTGCGTAAGATAAAGCTGATCGGCAGCTTTGGAGAAAGAGTTGCTCGTTGCGACAGCCAAGAAAGCTTGAAGGGTATTCGTATCCATTAGCAGCGTTCCTATTATATTAAGGCTGATATTATCTATTCCTATTAGGAATGCAAACTATAAAAATTATGAATTTGTGTTGTACTGTCCGCTGCACTAGGATAGCGACATACAAGAAATTGATTGGGCTCTTTGGGAGGGCTTGATTGATAAAAAGAATAGTGAGGTATGCTCCCATGGCTGGACAAACATTATACGACAAGTTATTTGATGCACATTTAGTTCGTACAAACGATGATGGTAGTTCTTTGATTTATATCGATCGTCAAGTACTGCACGAAGTAACATCACCTCAGGCGTTTGAGGGTTTGAGAATCGCTGGTCGTCAGCCATGGCGTATCGATGCGAATATCGCCACGCCAGATCACAATGTACCTACCACTGAGCGATCGGGTGGTGTTGAGCAGATTGTTGATCCGGTCTCTAAAATCCAGGTCAAAACATTAGATGATAACTGTGATGAGTTCGGAATTTTAGAGTTTAAAATGAACGATCAGCGTCAGGGTATTGTTCATGTGATGGCACCTGAACAGGGGGCTATTCTACCGGGCGTTACTGCAGTGTGTGGTGATTCCCATACAGCGACTTTAGGTGCGTTGGGGGCTCTGGCCCATGGTGTTGGCACGTCTGAAGTTGAGCATGTTCTAGCGACGCAGTGTTTGATTACCAAGAAAATGAAAAACATGCTTGTGCGTGTAGACGGCGAACTGGGCTTAGGCGTAACGCCAAAAGATGTTGTTCTTCATGTGATCGGTGTCATTGGTACGGCTGGTGGTACGGGATACGCCATTGAGTTTGGGGGCGATGTCTTCCGTAATATGTCAATGGAAGGGCGCATGACTGTTTGTAATATGGCAATTGAGGCCGGTGCTCGTGTTGGCTTAGTCTCGGTTGATCAGATCACGGTAGATTATGTTGAAGGGCGTTCGTTTGCTCCTAAAGGTGCACAGTGGGATCTGGCCGTAGACGCTTGGAAAGATTTAGTTTCTGATGTTGATGCTGAGTTCGATGAAACTGTTGTTATTAATGGTGCTGATATTGATCCGCAGGTTACTTGGGGTACTTCTCCTGAAATGGTTGTCAGTGTTAATGATCAAGTGCCAAATCCAGCGAATGAAACAGATCAAGTTAAAATTGATGGGATCAATCGTGCCCTTGAATACATGGGCTTAAATGCGGATCAGAAGATCACCGATATTAAGTTAGACCGAGTATTCATTGGTTCTTGTACAAACTCTCGTATTGAAGATCTTCGTGATGCAGCAAAAGTCGTTGAAGGACGTAAGGTTGCGGACAATATTATTCAAGCGCTTGTTGTACCGGGGTCGGGTTTAGTAAAAGAACAAGCTGAAAAAGAAGGGTTGGATAAAATCTTTGTTGAAGCGGGTCTTGAATGGCGTGAACCAGGCTGCTCAATGTGCTTAGCAATGAACCCCGATAAATTAGGTAATGGCGAGCATTGTGCATCTACGTCTAACCGTAATTTTGAAGGTCGTCAGGGCTTTGGTGGACGTACGCATTTAGTGAGTCCTGCGATGGCTGCAGCAGCTGCAGTATCGGGCAATTTTGTTGATGTACGTGAATTGATTAAATAAAGGTATTGGAGAGCAAAATGAATAAGTTTACATTGCATACAGGTGTTGCTGCTCCAATGGATCGAGCAAATATCGATACCGATATGATCATTCCTAAGCAGTTCTTAAAGTCCATTAAGCGTTCAGGTTTTGGTAAAAACTTGTTTGATGAGCTTCGTTATTTAGACGAAGGTCAGCCTGATCAAGACTGTACCGGCCGTCCTCTTAATGAAAATTTTGTGTTGAACCAGTCTCGCTACCAAGGTGCTAGTGTGCTGTTGGCACGTGAAAACTTTGGTTGTGGTTCTAGCCGTGAACATGCGCCTTGGGCATTAGAGGATTTTGGTATTCGTTCGGTTATCGCGCCGAGCTTCGCAGAGATCTTCTACAATAACTGCTTTAAAAACGGTTTGTTGCCAATTGTATTAAGTGAAGAACAGGTTGATCAGCTTTTTACTGAAGTTCAAGCCAACGAAGGTTATGAACTAACGGTTAATCTTGAAGAACAAGTTGTGGTGACGCCATCAGGTGAAAAAATTGCGTTTGAGATTGACGATTTTCGTAAGCATTGCCTACTTAATGGGTTGGACGATATTGGTTTGACCTTGCAGCATGCTGATGACATTCGAGCATATGAAGCTAAGCGTCAAACAGAAGCGCCTTGGTTGTTTGGTGCGATTAAATAACGCATAAAAAATAATGACTTAATCGCTAATTTATCAAAAAAATAGCGGCTAAGAATAAGAAATTTGTATCTCAATTACAGAGATAAATGAAAGGTTATAAGCATGTCTAAAAACGTTTTGATTTTGCCAGGTGACGGCATCGGTCCTGAGATTGTTGCTGAAACGCGTCGTGTACTTGAGTTAGTTAATGGTCAGGATAATCTAGGGCTTGAGCTTAGTGAAGCGCTTGTCGGTGGTGCCGCTATTGATGCCGATGGTGTTCCACTTCCTGAGGCTACGCTCAATGCCGCTAAAGCAGCTGACGCTATCTTGTTGGGTGCAGTAGGTGGGCCTAAATGGGATACAAATCCTGATTTTCAGATTCGCCCAGAAAAAGGCCTACTAGGTATTCGTTCGAATCTTGGTTTGTTTGGTAACTTGCGTCCGGCTATTTTGTACCCTCAGTTAGCGCATGCTTCTACATTAAAACCAGAAGTTGTCTCTGGTTTAGATATCTTGATCGTTCGTGAACTGACGGGTGGTATCTACTTCGGTCAGCCCCGTGGTATTCGCGAAAAAGAGGGTGGTATTCGCGAAGGTTATAACACTTACGTTTATGACGAAAATGAGATCCGCCGTATAGGTCGAGTAGCGTTTGAAGCAGCAATGGCACGTGATAAGCGCTTGTGCTCTGTGGATAAAGCTAACGTACTTGAAGTGACGGTCCTTTGGCGTGAAATTATGGAAGATCTTTCCAAAGAGTACCCTGAAGTTGAGTTGAGCCATATGTATGTTGATAACGCAGCGATGCAGTTAGTGCGTGCGCCTAAACAGTTCGATGTAATGGTTACAGGTAACATGTTTGGAGACATCTTATCGGATGCTGCTGCTATGTTGACAGGCTCGATTGGTATGCTGCCTTCTGCTTCTCTGGATGAGAGCGGTAAAGGGATGTATGAGCCATGTCATGGTTCTGCTCCGGATATCGCAGGCCAAGGTCTTGCTAATCCGCTTGCGACTATTCTTTCTGCTGCAATGATGCTGCGATACTCGTTGAATTCTGGTGAAACGGCTGATCGTATTGAGGCGGCTGTTAGTAATGTATTGGATCAAAATCTACGTACAGCTGATATCTGGTCAGAAGGTATGCAGAAAGTATCAACGTCAGAGATGGGCGATGCGGTAATTGCCGCGCTGAGTTGATCGTTTAAGTCTAAGCGTTCTTGAGGCCGTTGCTAATGGCTTCTATGGCGCTTTTATAGCATAATATGCCCCCTTGTCGGTTCTTGAAGCAAAAGATAGCTTTAAGAACCGATTTTGTGTTTTTTGGAATCCGAATTTTTGGTGAATTTGATGAAACGTGTAGGATTTGTTGGTTGGCGTGGCATGGTTGGTTCTGTGCTTATGCAACGCATGATGGAAGAACGTGATTTCGATCATATCGAAGAACCGGTCTTCTTCACCACTTCTCAAGTAGGTCAGGCTGGACCGGATATTGGTAAAGATATTCCGGCGTTGAAAGATGCAACATCCATTGAAGAGCTTAAACAGATGGATGCCATTATTTCATGTCAGGGTGGTGACTACACGAAACAAGTTTATTCTGATCTTCGCTCAGCTGGGTGGAATGGTTACTGGATTGATGCTGCATCCTCTTTACGAATGGATGACAGTGCCATTATCGTACTCGATCCTGTAAATATGAATGTGATCAAAGATGGTCTATCTAAGGGTGTTAAAACCTATGTGGGTGGTAACTGTACAGTTTCTTTGATGTTGATGGGGCTAGGTGGTCTGTTTAATGCTGGGCAGATCGAGTGGATGACCTCCATGACTTATCAGGCGGCTTCTGGTGGCGGCGCTCGTCATATGCGCGAATTGATCTCCCAAATGGGAGTGATTAAGGATTCCGTTGCTGCTGATCTGGCTAACCCTGCAAGTGCAATTTTAAATATTGATCGCCAAGTTGCGGATACCATTCGTGGTGATGCAATGCCAGTTGATAATTTTGGTGTTCCTCTTGCTGGTTCCCTTATCCCTTGGATTGATACTAAGCTGGATAATGGTCAGAGTCGTGAAGAGTGGAAGGCATACGCAGAGACAAACAAAATTTTAGGACTGGATAATAATCCAATCCCTATCGATGGCACATGTGTGCGTATTGGTGCGATGCGCTGTCACAGCCAAGCCTTCACCATTAAGCTCAAGCAGAATGTTCCGATGGATGAGATCGAATCAATGCTTGCTGAAGCAAATGATTGGGTTAAAGTGATTCCGAATGAGCGTGATATTACTGCCCAGGAGCTAACGCCTGCTAAAATTACAGGTACGCTGAATGTTCCTGTTGGGCGCTTACGTAAAATGAATTTAGGCGATGAGTATTTAAACGCCTTTAGCGTTGGTGATCAGCTTCTATGGGGGGCAGCGGAACCGTTGCGCCGGATGTTGAGAATCTTGTTAGAAGATTAATTTCGCAATTTTATTTGTGTTTATACTAGCCCGGCATTGCTCGGGCTGGTTTGTTTTTAGGGTATGAGAAATGAGTGAAGGTTATAAAATCGCCGTAGTTGGCGCTACAGGTATGGTTGGCGAAACGATTTTGGAAATTCTTGAGCAACGAGAGTTTCCTGTGAGTAAGTTGTTTTTATTGGCCAGTGAAAATAGTGTAGGTAAAACCATTCAGTTCAATGAAAAATCTCATAAAGTTGAGCTTGTTGATGATTTTGATTTCGCCGAAGCTCAAATTGCATTCTTCACTGCTGGGTCTTCAGTTTCAGAAGAGTACGCTCAGATTGCGGCTGATCAAGGCTGTGTAGTGATCGATAATACCTCTTTCTTTAGATATGACTATGATGTGCCATTGGTTGTGCCTGAGGTGAATCCGGAAAGTATTGCGGATTTTAGAAGTCGGGGAATTATTGCAAATCCTAATTGTTCTACTATTCAAATGCTGCTGGCGCTTGCGCCTATTCATCGCCATGCGTCAATCAAAAGGATTAATGTTGCAACTTATCAGGCCGTGTCTGGTACAGGAAAAAGTGGCGTAGAGGAATTAGCAGGGCAGACGGCTAAACTGCTAAATGCTCAAACACCGGAAAATAAGGTTTATCCAAAACAGATCGCTTTTAATGTACTGCCTCAAATTGATGATTTTCAAGAAAACGGCTATACCAAAGAAGAGATGAAGATGGTTTGGGAAACTCAGAAAATTCTGGGTGACGAGTCAATCATGGTTAACCCGACGTGCGTACGCGTGCCTGTATTCTTCGGGCATAGTGAAGCTGTTCATATTGAATGCTGGGATAGTATTAGTGCTGAAGAAGTTAAAGAATTAATGGCCCAGGCGTCCGGTGTTGAGCTTGTTGATGAGCAGGTTGATGGTGGTTATGCTACAGCAGTAACGGATGCGGCGAAGAACGATCAGGTATTCGTTAGTCGTATACGCGAAGATATTTCTTGTGAAAATGCTATAAATCTTTGGGTTGTTGCCGATAACGTACGCAAAGGTGCAGCGTTAAATAGCGTGCAAATAGCAGAAATTTTGGTTCAGCAGTACATTTAGGCCGCTTTTCTGAAGAGAAATGCAAACAGGTGTTTGTATTTCCTTGACCCATAAGCGGTTTATAAACAATACTGTCAATAGATTTCGGAATCGCAACCCTCTGATTTATGCAGAGTTTTGAGGGTAGGGGAACAGGGAAACTGATGATGTTGCGAAAACTCGCAGTCAGCCTTGCAGTAGCAGGGATTATTAGCGCGTCCAATGCCAATGCACTTGGTTTGGGTGAAATTAAAATTCATTCAGCACTGAATGAGCCGCTTAATGCAGAGATAAAACTTCTCCAGGTGAGAAAGTTAGGGCCTCTTCAGATACAGCCGAGAATGGCTGATATTGATGAGTTTGCTTTAGCTGGCCTTGATAAGTCTCGCTTCCTAACGGACGTTAGCTTTCAGGTTAAAGTGAATCCTGATGGCACCGGCTTAATTACGATGCGATCGGATAGAGCGGTTAAGGAGCCATTCTTAAACTTCTTAGTTGAAGTTAATTGGCCAAATGGACGTTTGGTTCGAGAGTATACGCTCTTGCTCGATCCGCCGGTGTTTGATCCTACCCCGGTTAGGAAAACGGTACAGCCTTCTACTCAGGCAGTTAGGCCTTCTTCAACAGTTAATTCTCAGTCAATGATAGCGAATAATGTCCGTTCACGTGCTGGTGGAAAACAGCAGGTTTATGTTGACGTTAAGGACACGCTTTGGTCTATCGCTATTAAGCATCGCCCAAGCGATAGTGTCTCGGCTAAGAAAATGATGATTGCATTGCAGAAGAAAAACCCTCACGCATTCGTCAATAATAATATCAATGCCCTCCGCGCTGGCGTTACTCTCGATCTACCTACGCTTGAAGAGATCGATAGGTTGAATTCGCAAGATGCGGCATTAGAAGTTGTGCGCCAGACCTCTGCTTGGAAAAAAACAGAAACACCCGCTGAAAAAATAGCACCAATCGATGCTATTAAACAGAAGCCGGTGGCAGATGAGGTTCCTGAGCCGGCACCGACTCCAGAGCAAGATAAGAGTGCAGAGCTGAAAATTGTTACACCTAAGGACTCTATTGAGCCTGAAGAGGGTGTTGTAACCGATCAGGCCGATGCCGATAAACAACCTGATATGGCTGAAGAGCCTGAGCAGGAAAGTGTTGATGAAGAGAAAGTCGCTCTAAGCGAACGAAATTTAGAACTCGAGGCTCGGTTAAGTGAGTCTTTAGAAAATGTTGATAAAATTTCACGTGAAAATGCTGAGTTGAATGAGCGTCTGGATGCTATTCAATATGAGCTGGAAAAACTGCGTGAAATGTTAGAGCTGAAAGATAAAGAGCTCTCTACGTTACAAAATAAGGTGGCTGCAGCCGAAGCTGTACCAGCCCCTGCTCCTCCACCGCCGCCAGAGAAGAGTTTCCTAGATAAGTTGCTTGGCTCACCTATGATGCTCGGTGGTATTGGTGCTGCTCTAATTGCATTACTCGGTGGTTTGTTCTTCTTTATGCGTCGTCGTAAGGGCGATGATGAAGAGGCGGGGGATGATACCTCGCTTGTTCAAGTACCTGAAGAACTAGCTGGCGATGAGGTAAGTGATGTTGCAGAAGAGTCAGTTGAAGAAACCTCTGATGAGGTCGAAGAAGCAGAAGCACCTGATGCTGTTGATGACCTTGATATTGGTGATGAAGAGGATCTTCTAGAAGATTCCGATTTGGATCTGACAGAAGAGAGTGATTTGGATGATTTAGACGATCTTGATCT
>Ga0193952_1000172_pt1 | contig 27070 bp, 25 predicted proteins | sample BB_3_MG_FD_140368 | JGI IMG/M metagenome (GOLD analysis project Ga0193952, IMG submission 140368) | Microbial mat bacterial communities from the Broadkill River, Lewes, Delaware, United States - BB_3_MG | ecosystem: Environmental > Aquatic > Freshwater > River > Microbial mats | place: USA... | reverse complement strand
GGATATTTAACTTTTTCTAGTTCTTTTTTAATATCTTCTATATTTGCCATAGAAAAATTCCTTTATAAAATTTTATTAATTTTTTGTATTATAATTGAAATAGGATAATTTTTGTCTTAATTAAACATATTTATTTCTCTAATGGGAAAAAAGTAAACATTATTTTACCCTTTTACCTAATAATGATATTTTATCTAAAAATCGTAGAATTAAAAGAATTTTAATTCTGCACTTTATATCTTTTAAATAGATTTCGCTAAATCTAGGCTATTAATCTTAAATATACTCTATAACAATTTTATATAACAAAGAGTTTTTATGATTAGAGTTTTTATTTTATTTTTATTATCTTTCTTTTTAACAACAAATTTATTCTCTTCTATTTCAAAAGAAGATATTCAAGGGCAACTTCCAAAAGAACTTAGTTTAGGAAAAAAAGATGAAAAGCTACCCATATGGGAAGTTTTAGATGAGAAAAAAGAATTAACAGCATATATATTTGAATCCTATAACCTAGCACCTGTATTAGGTTTTTCTGGTGGAAAAATGAATATGCTTGTTACTATAGATTTAAATGGGGATTTTTTAGATGTAAGTTTACTAGAACAGGATGAACCAGTATTTGTATCAGGTCTTGGGGTTATCCCTTTTGTGAACTTCCTCAAACAATACAAAGGAAAAAATCTAGCTAGTAGTATAAAAATCTCTGATAAAGAATCTACAGACTCAATAATTTATTTAGATGGAGTGAGTAAAGCAACTGCTTCTGTAAAAATTGCAAATGATTCTATTTTAGCTTCATCAATAAAAGTAGCAAGCCAAAAAATGTCTGGGGTCGCACCAAAACAAATATCAAATGCAAAAAAAGATTACTTTGAAAAACTCTCTTGGGAAGAGCTATTAAAAAATGGTCTAGTAAAAGAACTAGATATTAAAAATGATGAAGTAAAAAAACTATTTAAAAATACCGCTTATGAAGATTTATTTGAAGATGACAAAGAAACATTTCTAAAAGTTTATATAGCAAATCTTGCAATTCCTAGTGTTGCAAAAAATATCTTAGATGAAGAAACAAGAAATGAACTAGCTTCGCAAGATTACTCAAAAACTGAACCTTTTTTGATTTTAGCAAAGGGTGAATTTCTTATTTTACCTGAAGACTTTGTACCAAACAGTTCTCCTGATTCTTTAGAGATTATTCAAGACGGTTTTCCTATTAGTACAATTGATGGGGATTATGAGGTTTTATTACAAGATGGTATTCCTTATTTTGATCAAGCAATGATATTAGATGCAGATAAACGTTTTAACTTTGATCCATCTAGTTTATGGACTCTAAATTTTAAAATCATACAAGGAAAACAAACCTTATTTTCTACTCCTGTTAGTAGGACTATTAGTACAGATATTCAAAGCCCTAAGAAATACTTTGATATTCCAAAAGTTGAAGAGAAAACACCTCTATGGTTAAGTGCAATGGAAGAGCAGAAAACAAAACTTATAATTTTAACTCTTTATCTTAGTATCTTATTTGTAATACTTTATAAATACCAAACTTTATTAGAAAGTCTTAGAATTAAAAGAACAGCATTACTATTAATTACACTATTTTTTATTGGTTGGTATGGACAAGGTCAATTAAGTATGGTTACTATTTTAGGTTTTGTAAAAGCTATTGTAAACTCACAGAGTTTGAATTTTTTATTATATGATCCATTTTCACTTATTATTTGGTTCTTTGTTTTTATTTCACTTATTATTTGGGGAAGAGGAACATTCTGTGGTTGGTTATGTCCATATGGAGTTTTACAAGAATTATCTTTTTATTTTGCAAGAATACTAAGACTTCCAAAAATAAAAGTACCACAAAAATTAAATGACAAACTTGTCTATATTAAATATATAGTTTTAGTAACACTAATATTAGCAGCAATTTTCGCACCTTCATTAAGTGATAGTTTAGTTGAAGTAGAACCTTTCAAAACATCTATTACTTTAATTTTTGATAGAGATATACCCTATGTTGTTTATGCAGTATTTTGGCTACTACTTAGTATGTTTGTATTTAAAGGTTTTTGTAGATTTATCTGTCCTCTAGGGGCATTTCTTTCACTTGCTGGAAAACTAAAATTCTTAGATTGGTTGCCTAGAAGGAAAGAATGTGGGAATCCATGTAATAACTGCTATAAAAATTGTAATTATAATGCCATAGATAAAAAAAGTGGGACTATTAAATACAATGAATGCTTCCAATGTATGGACTGTGTGCAAATATATAGTGATGATAAACTATGTAAAATTTTAATTAAAAATGCAAAAGATAAAAATATTACTTCGTGGAGAAAAGCAAATGACTAAAATATCAAGAAGAACTTTTTTAAATATATCTGCTACATCTTTAGCCTTGAGTTTAATTCCCAATACACTAAAAGCTTCTCAGGAAAAAATTTCATGGCAAGGGGTAGCTTTAGGGGCACCCTCTTCTATGACATTATTTCATGAAAATAGTATATATGGAGAAAAAATAGTTTCTTCTTGTATTACAGAAATAAAAAGATTAGAAAACATTTTTAGTATCTATGATAAAACCTCATCAATTAGTAAACTTAACAAAAATGGGCTTTTAAAAAATCCTCCAAAAGAGTTAGTAGAAGTTCTAAGTTTTGCAAATAAAATATCCAAACAAAGTAATGGTTTTTTTGATGTAAGTATTCAACCTCTTTGGAATATTCATAAAAAATATCATAATAATAAAAGAGTCTTAAATGACAAAATCAAAAATACAAAAGAATTAGTAAACTACAAAAATATTCTTATATCCAAAAAAGAAATTTCATTTAGAAAGAAAAATATGAGTATAAGTCTAAATGCTATTGCCCAAGGGTATATAACTGACAAAATAAGTGAGTTATTAAGAAATAAGGGCTTTACTAATGTATTAGTTGATTTAGGGGAAATAAGAGCCATAGGAGCACATCCTGATAATAGAGATTGGAATATACAAACACCTTATTTAAAAGAATCATATATCTCAATAAACAATCAATCAATGGCAAGTTCAGGTGGATATGGAACAATGTTTAATAAAGAACTACATCATCTATTTAATCCTAAAAGTGGTACAAGTGAAAATAGTATAAAAGCTGTAAGTGTAGTAGCAAAAGAAGCTATGCTAGCAGATGCTTTATCAACTGCTATTGCTGTTATGCCAAAAAAAGATAGGATAAAACTATTAAAGTTTTATCCTAATGTAAAAGTTTATATTTTATAAAAAGTAAAATTCTTTACTTTTTATTCTCCTGCTGCAATCATTGCATCACCATGTTCTTCAACAATTTTTTGAGTGATTTTGTATGAACAAAACTTTGGTCCACACATAGAACAAAATTCTGCTTCTTTAAATACATCTTGAGGAAGTGTTTCATCATGGTATTCTTTAGCTCTTTCAGGGTCTAAACATAATTCGAACTGTTTATTCCAATCAAATGCATATCTAGCATCAGACATTGCATCATCAATATCTCTAGCATTTTTTCTACCTCTTGCAATATCAGCAGAGTGAGCAGCAATTTTATATGCAATAATACCTTCTCTTACATCATTAGCATTTGGTAATCCTAAGTGTTCCTTTGGAGTTACGTAACATAACATAGAAGCTCCATGCCATCCACCAACAGCTGCACCAATAGCAGAAGAGATATGATCATAACCAGCTGCAATATCAGTAGTTAATGGTCCTAAGATATAGAATGGAGCTTCATGACAATACTCTTGTTCTAATTTCATATTTCTTTCAATTTGATTTAATGGAACGTGTCCTGGTCCTTCAATCATAACTTGAACATCTTTTTCCCAAGCTCTAAGTGTCAATTCACCCAATACTTTTAACTCAGATAATTGAGCTGGATCTGAAGCATCTGCTAAACATCCTGGTCTTAAAGAATCACCTAAAGATAAAGAAACATCATATTCAGCACAAATGTCTAAGATTTCATCAAATGCTTCATAGAATGGATTTTCTTTATGGTAGTGCATCATCCATGCAGCCATTAAAGAACCACCACGTGAAACGATTCCCATTTTTCTTTTTGCAACATTTGGCATGTTTGAAAGTAAGAATCCAGCGTGAATAGTGAAGTAAGAAACACCTTGTTGTGCTTGTTTTTTAAGTACTTTTAACATAACTTCAATACTTAAGTCTTCAATTTTATTGTTTACATCATGTAAGATTTGGTAAATTGGCACTGTTCCAATAGGTACATTAGAGTGATCAATAACAGCCTCTCTAATTGAATCTAAATCTCCACCTGTACTTAAATCCATGATAGTATCCGCACCATGTTTTAAACACACATCAACTTTTTCAACTTCACCAGCGATATCTGAAGCAAGTGCAGAAGAACCGATATTTGCATTAATTTTACAAGATGAAGCAATACCAATACACATTGGTTTTAAGTTTACGTGATTGATATTTGCAGGAATAATTAATCTTCCTCTTTCAATCTCAGCTCTGATTAATTCAGGCTCTAAATTTTCAACTTTTGCTACATACTCCATATCTGGAGTAATAATACCTTTTTTTGCATAATGCATTTGAGTTTTTACTTTATCATTTTTATAATTGTCTACCCAATTTCTCATTTTAAAAATCCTGTAATATTTATTTAATTATATATTGTATAGCGATTATATCTAAATTTGTTTAGAGAAGCTTAATTATTGTGTTTTTTAAGTTTTATTATTTATATAAGTTTCTTTTCTATATAATTATTAACAAATAGTCTAATGGGAACAGTATATGATAATAGATGAGGATGCTCTTAACAATTCAAGCTTTTTTTTATATACAAATGAAGACATAAAGAACGACCAGTATATCGAAGAAATTGACAACTTAATACATAAGTATGATATAACGGCAAATAGTAGTAATCTTACTAGTTCAAATGACAATAAATATGTAGCATTAATAAATTATTCTATCAATCTTTACTATAAAAATGAAGTGTTACCAAGTGATATAGCAAAAGTATTTATTGATAACTATCCATTTAAAAACTCTTTAAACAAGCTACTTGAAAAGAAATTAGAGAATCTAATACAAAATGATTCTGCAATTTTTTTCAAAGATATTACTTCAATGATTCACTTATTGTGCTTAGGTGAAAAGTATGAAATTTTTAAAACATACAATAGTTATGACTATGATTCTATTTCTAATTTATTTAGATTCTATGAGGATTTATTAAGAGAACAAAATGAAAGTGACCAAGACTTATATGACACTACTTTTGATTCTTATATAATTTTAATGAAAGCATATACTCAACTATGTGTTATAAATTCTACTGACCTATTTAGGAAAAAAACAATTAATACCATTATTGATTTAATGACTGAAACAATAAATATGCTTAAATTCTCACTTCCATTAGATGAAAGAAAAATGAATAAGATAAACAATATTTTAGGAGAGCATTTATATTACTTCGCACATGTTTCATATATCAAAGTAAATAAAGATGATATTGATTACACTCTTAAAGAATATTATATGTATTTAGAGAGACAAATAGATGGATATACTCTCTCTAAAAATACAAATTTTGGAGATGAGTTAGATAAACTAAAAAATATAGAATTTATTACTTTTAAGAATAATACTTCTTATTTACTATTAACACTACTTCAAAAGTTAAATGGTGCATTTAGAAATGAGGATTATTTTGAAAACAAAAATTTCCAAAAACTTTTAAACCTTTATTATGATAATTTTGCATTAAAAACAGTGGATTTTGAAATACCTTCACAAGAAGAAGAGTTTAAAACAAATCTTGTTGATTCACTACTTCATAATTATCAAATTGATTTACAAAAAGCCAAAACAATAAACCATAATACAATAATAGATGATTTTATTTTTTCAGGACATAATTTTGACAATAAAAATCTAGAAACTGTTCATAATATTTTATTATTTGCAGATGATATTGAAGATTATAAATATATTCATATTGGCCAGCTTTTAGTTGTAACTGATTCTATTCAAAATGACTATTATGAGTTTTTTAAATTAAAAACATTAGACATAATAATCAATTACTTCATTCATAAAAAGCACTCTTCTGAGATTGAAGAGTTATTTATACAAATACATGCATATGTAAGAGAGAATAAAACAGCCTCTCATTTATTATCAATGTATTCAAAAATATATCTTAGTTTATCTCTTTATAGTTCTTATCATTATGAAGACGAAGAATTAATGAGAAAAGCTAAAACTTTATATGCCATATTTATTCAAACAAATGGAATAAGACTACTTAAAAATGAATATAAATATATAAATCAAAAGATTCTTATGAACTTTGGTCTGTATTATAAAAATATTTTAACTCTTGATTCTACAGAATTAAATAATGAACAACTTATTGGTATAAGTAAAACTATGACAAAAGAGTATTTATTAAATAGAGAGTTAGAGTTAAAATATGATATTAGTAAAGGTATTAGTGAACTTACAAATAAAATACATAGAAACAAAAATGTAGGATATAATGAAGTTAATAAGGTTCTAGTATATTTAATATCAAAGAAAATTTTTCATGGTTTATGTGAAGTACATATTTTAGGTCTTACAAGAAATGAAAACAAAAAATTTGATGCAGGATATAAACAATATATAATTGAAATGAATGAACAATATTCAATTCAATTTATTTTTCCTACAGTATATGAAGATAATTTCAAATATATTCTTGATTATAATAAGATATTTATTGAAAATAATATTGAAAATATTCTCCAAGCTTATTCTCAAAATAGTGTAAGTTATATAGATAATACGACCGGATTATATAATCTTATTAAACTAGAAGAGATAATTAATAAAAAAAATAAATCTGAAAAAGTTACATTTATTGAGGTTTATATCAAGTCATTATTTACAATTAACAGCACTTATGGTTATGAGAAAGGTAATGATGCATTTAGAAGCATTGCAGAAAAGATTGAATCACTTTGTGCAATTCAGGATAGTATTCATAAATTAAATGGTGCCAGAATTGGTATATTATTAAATAATAACAGTAATTATGAAGCTATATTAGAAGAACTTAAAGAGATTAATATTAAAATAGATAATAATATTGTGGATATCAATTTATATGTATGTGCCACTGTAGATAAGAGTGAAGATATCTTAGAAAAATCTTCAAAAAATATGGATAAAGCAATTATAAATAAAATGAGAGAATTCGTAAATGCAAACTAGGAATATCATGAGTAGAATACTAATAGACAAAATAGAATCACTTCCTCCATTACCAAATAGTATAATTGAATTAGAAGATTTTAAAAAAGCACAAAATGCAAGTCCTGAAAAACTAATTGAAATTATAGAACAAGATCCTTTAATGGTTACAACCATTTTAAGAATTGCTAATTCGACTATGTTTGGATTCAGAAGTAAGGTAGAAACTTTAAGTCGTGCAATAAATTTATTGGGAATGAATTTTACAATTTCTATTGCCATAGGTTCAATTGTTCAAAATACAATAAAAAGTAATTTATGCTCATATGCTGTATCAAATGATGATTTTATTAACTCTTGTGCTTTAGGTACAAAAATAGTTAACACATGGATATCTAGTATTGATTATGACTTAAAAGAAGAACTTTTATTGCCTGCTTTTTTACAAGAGACAGGAAAATTTGTAATCTCTGATATGATTCAAAGTAGAAAATTGACTGAAGATTTTCTAAAAGAACTTGATGAAACAAATGATATTACACACTGTGAAAAAAAATTCACAGGATACAACTGTGCAAGAATTACTGCAAATATTTTTAAACACTGGTCATTAAGTTATAACCTTATCTTTGCGATTGGTTTTGTTGAAGATGTAGAATCTTGTCCAGAAGAATATAGAAAAAAAGCACAGATATTAGAAATCGTTAAACTTTTAGCAGATATGAGAAACCCACTTTCTGATGATAATATTCATAAAGCAATTGCAAAAGCAGATGAATATAAATTTGATGTTGATCACTTAATAAATTCAGTAGATGCTATCAAAGAAGAAATTGAACAAAATTCTTAACTTATGCGTAAGTATTATTAGATTATAATATGTAACTTTTTTACACAAAGGGGATAAAGGTGTTAGATGTTACGCTCATAGTTTTATGTGCTGGGAACTCCTCTAGATTCGAGCATAAGGCCAAGAAACAATGGTTGAGAATAGATGATGAACCATTATGGTTATATGCTACAAAACGATTAAATAGTTTCGCCAAATTTGATAAAATTATCGTTACTTCACATGCAAATGAAGTAAATTATATGAAAAACTTTTCTGATGACTTTATCTATGTTACTGGTGGTAACACTCGACAAGAATCTATTGAAAACTCTCTAAAAGAAGTAACTACTAGCCACGTAATGATAACTGATGTAGCAAGATCATGCGTCCCTGAAGAGGTAATAAATAACCTCTTAAAAGAAAAAAACAATGCAGATTGTATTGTACCTATTTTAAATGTTTCTGATACTGTAATTTACGAAGAAAAAACAATAAATAGAGATAATGTAAAACTAATCCAAACTCCTCAACTTTCAAATACAAATACCCTTAAAAAAGCTCTTGATACAAATATAGAATTTACTGATGATAGCTCTGCGATTAAAGCTATAAAAGGAAAAATCAAATATGTTCAAGGGAGTTTAAATAGTAAGAAATTAACTTTTGGTGATGAACTAAAAGACATTACTTGCTTAAAAGAACCATCAAATAATTTCTTCACAGGTACTGGATTCGATACACATCAATTTGAAGATAATAGAAAGATGTTTTTAGGTGGAATACATATCCCTTGTGATTATGGCTTTAAAGCTCATAGTGATGGTGATGTATTAATTCATTCAGTAATTGACGCTATATTAGGCGCTATTGGAGCTGGAGATATTGGAGAGTTTTTCCCTGATACTGATGATAAATATAAAGGAATTGATTCAAAAGTTTTACTTGATGAAATCATTACTTTTATGGAAAATGTAGGATATGAATTAATAAATGTGGATTTAACAATAATAGCTCAACAGCCAAAAATTAATCCCCATAAATTTGATATAAAATCTTCATTGGCCAAGCTTCTTGGCATTCAAAAACAATTTGTTAACATAAAAGCTACTACTGCTGAAAAAATGGGTTTTATCGGTAGAGCAGAAGGAGTTGCTGTACAAAGTATTGCAACTGTGAAATATTATAACTGGAAGAGAACATGAATATATTAATTATTGAAAATGAAATTTACCTAGCTCAGAAAGTAGTTTCTAGACTGCTAGATGACGGGCATAGTTGTGATTACATCGAATCACCAAATATTGATAATCTAACAAAAGAATATGATATTGTACTTCTTTCGACCTCTCTTCCTTCTAGTCTTTGTAAGAATATAATAAAAAGATATAGTGAAAACTCAATTATTCTTTTACTAGTATCTTATATTTCAGATGAAACTGTAACTAATCCTATAAAAGATGGTGCAAAAGATTATATTATGAAACCATTTATTATGGATGAATTAGTTCGAAAAATTTATCACTATAAAGAGTGCAGAAGTATTAGAAGTGAACTTAAAACATTAAGAGAATATGTTGATTTTATTATGAATGATATTGATACATCTGATGTATTCCTAGCTCCATCATTTCCAAGTTTAATCGAATCAAATTCTCAGAAAAGTGCTGATAAATTAGTATTTGAATTATCAAGAAAACTTGATATGCCTATATCATTTATCTCATTATCAAATCCAACATGGCAAAAACAAATAAATGCAATTACTAATAAAGGTATTATTTATTTAACTGATTACCATAGTTTAAAAAGAACTGCTAAAGAGAATTTAATCAAAATAATTGAAGATAAGAATTGTATTGTATCTTCACTTGAAACAGAAGAAGATTTCCCATATAGAAAAGTAGAATTTAACAATCAAAACTTACTTATGTCGAACACTAATATTATGACAATCAATGATTATGTAAAACTAATGGTTTTATCTTATCAATCAAAATATCCAGATACAGAATTGTCAAAAAAATTAGGAATTTCTCGAAAATCTCTTTGGGAAAAGAGAAAAAAACTTGGTATTGAAAAAAAGAAATAAGGCAATAAATGAATTTTAGAAAATTTTTCTTAACAGTTGGATACTCAGGACTTTCTCCAAAAGCACCTGGAACAGTTGGAAGTTTTGTATCATTATTATTAGCAATACCATTACTTCAATATTTACATGTTTCAACTTTATTTATGTTAGCAATATTAATAACTGTAATTGCAGTAAAACAAATAAATATTTATGAAGAAGAAGTGGGAGAGCATGATAGTAAAGAAATCGTAATTGATGAACTTGCAGGAATGTGGATTGCACTTTCTATTTGTGGTATAAATGATTCAAATATGATAATCATGGCAGTTCTAGCCTTTATTTACTTTAGAATCTTTGATATTTGGAAACCTTCAATTATAGGTAGAATTGATAGAGAAGTAGAAGGTGGCTGGGGAGTAATGGGCGATGATGTTATCGCTGGTATCGCTGGTGGTGTTGCTGCTGCTGGAACTTATCAATTAATACAAATGTTTTTATAGGAATTTTTCTTTTCCTATAATCACATAAACTTACACTTTTTCACTACTAATTAAAACTACTTAATATATAATCTACATAACATAAAACAAAGGACCTATATGAAAGGTTTAATTTTAATTGCTCACGGAAGTAGAAAAGCTCTATCAAATACAGAGTTCAAAAATTTTGTAGCAGAATTAAAACAAGAAGAGACTCAATATAAGATACTTAGTGCTGCTTTTCTAGAGTTAGCTGATCCAAGTATTGAAGAAGCTACAAAAGAGCTTATAGAAGAGAATATAGAAGAAATTTACTATTATCCATATTTCTTAAATTCTGGAAGACATATACTTACAGATATTCCAGAGATAATAGAAAAACTTCAAGAAGAAAATAAAGATATAAAACTTACTTTACTTCCACATTTTGGAAAATCAGAAAAAATAAAAAATGTAGTATTAGAAGATATCTCAATATAGAAATAGTTAAAAATTTTAAAAGAAAACTATTTTAATAAAATTGAAAATAGTTAAAGAATTTAATGTTTTGTTGAAGATCAAGGCAAAAAGTTCAAATTGTGAGGAATGTACATAAAGTACATGACGAATGATTTTAAGTTTTTAACGCCGAAGTTCGACAAAAAAAGTGAATTATTTCACTATTTTTGCGAATTCATTGAAGATATATTTTGACTCATGTGGTCCTGGACTAGCTTCTGGGTGATGCTGAACAGAGAATACATCTTTATTTTTATATTTAACACCCTCAATAGTATTATCAAATAAGTTTTGGTGAGTAATCTCAGCAATTTCGATAATATTATCTGGAACATTATAGTTATGATTTTGAGCTGTAATTTCAACAACTTTAGATGGGTTAGCAACTGGATGGTTACCACCATGTTGACCAAATTTTAATTTGTATGTATCATAGCCATGAGCAATAGATAACATTTGGTGACCTAAACAAATTGCAAACATTGGAATATCTGCATCAATTAATTTTTGAACTTGTTTTTTCTCTTCTGTTAATGTTAATGGATCACCTGGTCCATTTGATAAGAAGATACCACCAATTTCTTTAGCTTCAAATCTAGCAATTAATTCTTCAGCATTAAATGATGAAGGAATAACTTCAACTTCTAAACCAGATTCAACTAATTCATTTAAGATATTTCTTTTTACACCAAAGTCAACAACAACAATTTTCTTATCACTCATTACTGCTTTATTATAAGCTTTATTTTCATGATTCCACGCACCAAATTTATGGATATACGCTTCTTTTGTTGATACTTCTTCAATATAATTAATATCTTCAATTCTAGGACTTGCAGCTAATTGTTTAGCTAACTCATCTTTATCTGAAATTTCAGTAGATGCAATCATCATCATAGCACCTTCATCTCTAATCATTTTTGTTAAGAATCTAGTGTCAATTTTAGTAATACCTAAAACTCCATGCTCTTTAAGTAATGAATCTAAATCACCTTCACCTCTGTAGTTTGAATACTCATGATGATAATTTCTTACTAACACACCTTTACAGTATGCAGTTTTACTTTCCATATCATCAGCATTTACACCTACATTACCAATTTCTGGCATAGTAAAAGTTACAAACTGTCCAGCATATGATGGATCAGTGATAATTTCTTGGTATCCAGTTAATGATGTATTAAATACGATTTCTCCAACACTTGTTCCAGTTGCACCAAAAGATTTTGCTTCTAAGAATGTTCCATTCTCTAAATATATCCATACTTTTTGCATATTATATTAACCCTCTTCTAATTAATTCCTCTTCATATAATCTATGATAAACTAAATCATAATCCTCAGTTCCAGGTATTAACTTTCTTTTATAATTTTTAAGTTTCGCTAATACTTCTGAATCTGCTTGCTCAAAACCTTTCATAAACTCATCAATAGATGAGAAAATTATATTTTTTACTTGATTATCAGAACAAGTATAATGAATATAATCTTCATCCCATAAATAGTCTAAAATTTTATGTGCAATATCTGAGAATCTATCTTCATTGTTTAAGATAACTCCAAAATCATTTGCCAATCTTTTTTTAGTCATCCAAAAAAGTTGTCTTCGATCAGCATTTAACACTTCTATTTCATGCTCTTGCTCATCTAAGATTTCTTCAACTTTTTCATCAAGATCAAACTCTTTTTCAATATCCGTATCTACGATTCTCTCGATTTCAACTTCTATACTACTTTTCTCTTTTCTAATTTCAACAAAACTACAATTTACTAAATCTCTCGTAATTCTCTTAGAAATATACGGTGTGTGATGTAACTTAATTCTCATCTTTCTACCCTCTTATAATAGTGTCTGCTCTCTCTGGTGAAGTTGATACTATTCCAACTTTAGTTGAAGTAACTTCTTCGATTTTTTCTATATATTTTTTTGCATTCTCAGGAAGTGTATCATAATCTCTTGCACCTACAAGTGTATCCCATCCATCAAATTCTTCATAGATTGGTTTTACATTATCTAAATCAGATGGCATATAATCAATTCTTTCACCATTTAAATCATATGCTACACAGATTTTAATTTTTGGGAAACCATCTAATACATCAAGTTTCATTAATGATAATTGGTCACATCCATTTAATCTAGCTGCGTGTTTTACTGCAATGGCATCAAACCAACCACATCTTCTACCACGACCTGTTGTAACACCTACTTCTTTACCAATATCAGCAATTTTTTGACCTTCGTCTGTGAAATCTTCTGATGGGAAAGGACCATTACCAACTCTAGTAGTATATGCTTTTACAATACCAGTTACAACACCGATATCTTTTGGACTTATACCTAAACCAGTACAAGCACCTGCACTTACAGTTGAAGAAGAAGTAACATATGGATATGTTCCATGGTCAATATCAAGTAAAGTACCTTGAGCACCTTCTAATAAGATTTTTTTATCAGCATCGATTGCATCCCAAACCATGTTAGTTGTGTTTGCAATTAGTGGTGCTAATTTTTCTTTATAAGATTCTAATAACTCTAATAACTCTTTTTCTTCTGGAGTATCAATTTCTAATACATTGAAGATAGCTTTATTTTGTTCAAAGAATTCAATAATAGAAGCTGTTAATTTTGCTGGGTTTAATAATTCACCAACTCTAAATCCAGTTCTAGAAATTTTCTCAGCATATGCAGGTCCAATTCCTTTTCCAGTAGTACCAATAGCTTTATCACCTTTTAGTCTCTCTTTAGCTTGATCAATTAAAGCATGGTATGGTAAGTTTAAGTGTGCTTTATCAGAAATAAATAATCTTCCTGTTAAATCACCAAACTGTTCCATTTCTTTAATAATTGATTCAGGTGATAAAACAACACCATTACCAATAATATTAATAGCTTTTGGATTTAAAACTCCAGAAGGGATTAAGTGTAATGCGTATCTTACTCCATCAACCCAGATTGTATGACCAGCATTGAGACCACCTTGTGATCTACAAACCATATCATAATTTTGGGCAAGCATATCAACCATCTTACCTTTACCTTCGTCACCCCATTGTATTCCTACAATTAAATCTGCTTTACTCATATTAATCCTCTAAAATTTTTAATAAACTATCTGTATAAAGTGCAAAACCTAATGAACACATACCCTCACTTGAGTACATACCACCTTTGCATACTGTTAAATTATCACTAATTACTCTATAATAAACACCATTATAGTATTTTAATGAACCATAATATAATGGAGCAATTACTTTATTTGAATAATCAACTTCATTTGCTTTACTAAGTAAAATTTCTAGTTCAGCTTTAATAGAAGCTGGTACTATTTCAATAACTGCTTCTAAGTCAGAAATATTTTTTACTTTAATTAATTCGTTTAACCACTTGCAATCTAATTTAAATAGTGCTGCTATCTCACCATTTTTAAATAAATCAATACTAATGTTTAATTCACTTGCAACTAGTTTTGGAATGTTAATATTTGATATTTGAAAAACAGGTTCGATTTCTAAAGCTTTTAGAATATCTGCTGTTAAATTCATAATATCAGAAATATTATCATGTTTTATCCACTCACACCCAATTTGGTACTCTTCGTTTGATGGATAAGAAAAGATTGGTTGAACATAAAACCATTTTTTATGGTCAGTTGTTCTACCTAATCTTTTTGAGATAATTCTTACTACATCTAAAGTAGAATCAGCTCTTAATGAAACTTGTTCATTTTGTTCATCAGAAAATTTAATTAATTTCTTTTCATTAGCAATTGACTGATGTTGAGAATAAGAAAAGTTTGGAGTAACAATTTCTTCAAACCCACTATTATCTAAAATAGTACAAATCTTATTTTCTAAAGCTCTTTTTGCTTTTGCTGCTTTCCCAAAGTATAATCTACTTCCTTTTGGAATTTCGTGTTCAAAAACCATAGTAATTAGTTTCCTTTAAACATAGATTGAGCAAATACTTTATTTGCTGTTCCATCAAAGGCTCTTAACCCTAACTCGTCCATTGCTAGCTCAACTGCATTAACAGCCCATGCTGCTTCAAAATCTTCAACTAATCCCATGTGATTAATTCTGAAAATTGAAGTTTTAATATGGTCTTGCCCACCTGCAATATTAACATTGTATTTTGTTTTTAAAATCTTTCTGATTGCTGGTGCATTCTCAGTAAAGATTGTTGTCATTGCATTTGCTGGTGTTTGTGGGTAAACCTCACATCCAATTGCAACTAAAGCTTCTCTTGTAGATTTTGCTCTTAATGCAGTTTTTGCATATAGATTTTCAAATCCATCTTCTTTAATCTTAGAAAGAATTGCTCCTAATCCAATAATTAAAGTTGTAGCTGCTGTATAAGCAGTTGTATTTTGTCCCTGCTTTTTAATTTCAGCTGCAAGGTTTAAATAGTAACCTTTTGGTTGCGCGTTGATTTTTTCAACTGCTGCATTTGATAAACCAATCATTGATAAACCAGGAGGAAGCATTAACGCTTTTTGACTTCCAGTGATTACTGCATCAAGATTTGTTGTATCTACTTTTTCAACACCGATTGCTGTAATTCCATCAGCAACAATCATAATGTCTTTATTAATTTCTTTTACTGCTTTTGCGATTTCTTCTACTGGATGTCTTAATCCTCCAGCACTTTCACAAATTTGAATAAATACAGCATCAATATCACTATCATTTTTAATAGTTTCAATTACTGCATTTACATCTACAGGAGTGTTCCACTCATTTTTTATTTCAGTGTAGTCAATATCAAAAGCAGCACAGATTTTTCCAAATCTTTCACCAAACTTTCCTGAATTAACAGTAAGTGCTTTTTTATGTGTTAAATTTGTAACACAAGCTTCCATAGCACCTGTTCCACTTGAAGCTAACATAACTGCTTCTGGCATATCAAACAGTTCTAATAATAATTCTCTAGTATCTTTAAATATAGCTTCAAACTCAGGAGTTCTATGGTGAATAGTAATATCAGCCATAGCCTTTCTAACAAATTCTGGTACTGGCGTTGGTCCCGGAGTTAATAGCATTTTATATCCTTAATTTCTTTCTTTATAGCAAATCGTGATATTTTATCTAATTGTTTATTATGAAGAGGTTAAGTTATATTTTACTTGTTTTTATATAAGCTATAAAGACTTAGAAGAAGGAATATAAAATGGATTTTGAAGTATGGTTAACACTGTTTTTAGCTGCAATTGCAATATCATTATCACCTGGAGCTGGAGCTGTTGTATCTATGAATTATGGGCTTAAATATGGCCTTAAAAAATCTTATGCAGCTATATTTGGACTTCAGTTTGGATATGTAGTTCAAACCTTTATTGTAATTATTGGATTAGGTGCAATTATTGCCAAATCTGTTCTAGTTTTTAATATCGTTAAATGGATAGGAGTTGCTTATTTAGTTTATTTAGGACTTAGTAAAATTTTTGAAAAAGTCGAAGTTCTAGAAGAGTCGGAACAAATCAGAAACTATAATGCAAAAAAAGCTTTTATGACAGCTTCTTTTATAAACCTAACAAATCCAAAAGCAACTGTTTTTTTAGTTGCTTTTATTCCTCAGTTTTTAAACACAAGTGAATCTTTGTGGACACAATTTGTAATTATTGCTTTAACTTTATGTGTTGTTGATGTTTTTGTTATGACAGGATATTCATCAATGGCATCAAGATTAAAATTCTTAATAAAAGATGTAAAAGCAATGAAAATTCAAAACCGAATTACAGGAATGTTTTTAATTTTGGCTGCTGTTTTTATGTCAACTGCAAAAAGATCATAAAATTTCAAAATTTCTCTAAAGGCCATTTTATGGCCTTTTTTTTAATATAGTTATTACTAACTAGTAATATAATTCAAAAAGCTACTTGACACATATTACTAATTAGTAATATAATTTCAACAAGGAGTTAAAGATATGAATACAAAACCACTTAGAACTTATGGAAAAAGAACAGATAAATCTATGAAAACAATAGTTAGATTAGAAAGAATTAGATTAAAATTTCATAATAATATGGTTAACTATTTAAATGACTTTGACTTAACATTTAATCAATTTAAAGTACTTGAAGTGCTTTATCACAGAGGTGATTTAAATATTGGTTCAATTACAAAACTTACAATGAGTACTCCTGGAAATATAACAGTAGTAGTAAAAAATCTGAAAAGAGATGGATGGATTACAACTATTGCAGACCCAGAAGATAAAAGAGCTTCTATTCTTACTCTTGCAAGTAAGGGGGAAGAGGTAATTGAAAAAGTATTCCCAAATCATGCAAAAAATTTACATAAATCACTTGAAGTTTTAAGTGACGAAGAATTAGATACTTTATATGCCCTTCTAAATAAGGTTTATAAAGCCAATTAAAAAAATTTTAAACAAATAGTACTAACTAGTACTACATATAAAAAGGATAAGAAATGACAAAATTAGTAAAATTAGGATTAGCTTCAATTTTAAGTGCAGGTGCTTTATACGCAGGAACATACAATGTGGATGCAAGCCATTCAAATGTAGGATTTAAAGTAAAACACTTAATGATTTCAAATGTATCTGGGAAGTTCAATACTTTCACTGGAAAAATCAATTATGATGAAAAAACAAATACTTTAAAAGCCTTAGAAGGAAAAATTGAAGTTAATTCTATTGATACTGATAATGAAAAAAGAGATGGTCATTTAAAATCTGCTGATTTTTTTGATGCTTCAAAATATCCAACTTTAACATTCAAACTTGATAAGATTGATGATGATAAAGCTTATGGAGTACTTACAATAAAAGGTGTTTCAAAAAATATTGAATTAGATTTTGAAAACAATGGAACAGTAAAAGATCCATGGGGAAATAAAAGAGTTGGTTTAGAGTTAAGTGGTAAAATTAATAGAAAAGATTATGGGTTAAACTGGAATAAAACTTTAGAAGCTGGTGGTGTAGTTGTTGGTGAAAAAGTAAAATTAAGTATCGAATTAGAAGGAATCTTAGCTAAATAAATAGTTAAGATTTGAAATAAAAGGAGTTCAAAATGTATTTAATATTTGTAGCAAGTTTAAATGAAAATATGAAGTTAGCTAATACTCTTCAAGGTCAATTAAAAGAGTTAGGTAAAGAGAGTCAAATAATTAATTTAGTTGATTTAGACCTTCCTATGTATGACTCTTTTAAAGAAGAGCATGATGGTATTCCTAAAAAAATAGACTCACTTATAAAAGATATGAAAAATGCTTCTGCATACGTATTCGTGTCTCCTGAATACAATTTCTCACTTCCTCCTGTACTTGTAAATACAGTAGCGTGGATTTCAAGAGTTGGAGATGATTTTAGAGAAGTATTTACATTAAAACCAATCCAGTTAGCAACACACTCAGGTGGTGGAGGAAGTGATGTAAGTAATGCAATGAGAAGTCAGTTTTCAAAATTAGGTTCTCTTGTAATGCCAAGAGAAATTATTACAACATACCAAACTCCACTAAGAGAAGATAGTTCTAAAAGAATCTTAGAACAATTTGTACAAGTGGCAAAATAAGGATAAGAGATGAACCCAAGTCTATTTATTTCACATGGAGCTCCTAATATGATTTTAGGAAATTCATTTACAAAGAAAAATATAAAAACATTTGCAAATACATTAAAAAAACCAAAATATATTATTGTAGTTTCAGCCCATTGGACTACAAAAGATTTAAAAATTATAAATTATGAAACAAAAGATTTAATGTATGATTTTTATGGCTTTGAAGATGAATTATATAAGTTCAAATATGAAATAAATAGCAATAAGAATATCTCTTTAAACATAATAGAAGAGCTAGAAAAACAAGATATTAACATAGAAGTTGATACAAATAGAAATACATACGATCATGGAGTTTGGACTACATTAGCAATGATGTATGAAAAACTTCATATTCCTGTAATACAAATATCAATTCCTCTAAATTATTCAATTGAACAATTGATTAATTTAGGTGAAAAATTACAGGTTTTTAAAGAAGATGCACTAATCATAGCTAGTGGAGGATTAACACATAATTTATCAGATATGAGTGTTATAGGTGAAGTTAAAAAGTATGCCAAGGATTTTAATGACTTTGTGGTAGAAGCTATGAAAAATGGAAATAAACAAAAGTTACTTGAAATAAAAAGCTTAGATACTTTTTATAAAAACCATCCTAGTCCTGAACACTTCTTACCTCTATATCTTATCTATGGAAGTGCTATAAATAAAAAAGCAAAATCTTTCAACCATGAAATAACATATACAAATTTATCAATGGAATGTTTTGCTTTTGATAAAAAGGAATAAACAATGTTAAAAAAACTAAATAAAGAAAATATGGGAACATCAAATCTGGGCTGGTTAGAGAGTCGTTTTCACTTCTCTTTTGCAGAGTATAGAAACCCAGCTAACATTAATTTTGGCGTTTTAAGAGTTCTAAATGATGATATCATTCACGCTAATGGTGGTTTTGGTATGCACCCACATGAGAATATGGAAATTATTTCATATATAACTCAAGGTGAGATAAAACACAAAGACTCGATGGGAAATGAAGAGATTTTAAAAAGTGGAGAAGTTCAGTATTTAAGCGCGGGAGATGAAATCTATCATAGTGAATATAATGCAAGCTCAACTGAGGATTTAAAACTATTACAAATTTGGATTGTTCCACCCCTAAGAGGACTTGAAAGACTTTATGGTTCTTTTAGATACACAAAAGAGCAAAAAGAGAATAAACTTCTAAATATTGTCTCTTCAAAAGAAGGAAATGCTCAGATTAAAATCCATCAAGATGTGAACTTTTATGTTAGTTTATTAGAGGAAAATAAAAGTTTAGATTACAAAATACAAAAGAATAGACAGGTGTACTTTGTACAAATATCTGGAACCTCAGCAATTAATGGCATAAACTTAAATGACGGGGATGCAATGGAAATTGTAGATGAAGAAAATCTAAATATTCAAGCTATAAGTAATTCACATTTTTTATTTATTGAGATGAAAAAAGCCTAATTATTAACACTTATTTAAACTATGGTAGAATTAGCCACAAAATTCCCATAGGCCTTGCAAAATATGAAAACAAAAATCCTATTAAATGGTGTTGGACGTATTGGTAAAGCTATTTTAAAACAGTTATTGCAAAATGATGATTTTGAAATACTTACCATCAATGAAATCAATCCATATATTGACAATATTGTCTACTCAATCAACTATGATTCTACATATGGAAATATGGCTGATAAGTTCAAAGTGATTGATGATAACTTTATACAAAACTCAAAAGCTAAAATCAAAATATCAAACCATAAATCACTGCATGATATTAATCTTGAAAACATAGATATTATAATAGATGCAAGTGGAGTAAAAGGTGAGATTCAAGCTTTAAAAGAGCTAGATGTAAAAGCAATATTCCTAACACATCCAAATGCTAATGCAGATATTAATGTAATTCTTGGAGTAAATGAAGATAAGCTAGATATCAACACTCAAAAGATAATATCTACAAGTTCATGTAATGCAACAGCCCTATTACCAGCTCTTAAACTAATAGATGATAATAAAGAAATCCTATGTGGAGATATAGTAACTATTCATCCTCTACTTAATCACCAAAGAGTACTTGATGGAAGCTTTATTGGAAGTGATACAAGAAATGTAGATTATAACTTTGAGTTTGGTAGGTCTTCAACTCAGAATATTATTCCAAGTAAAACAACAACTATAGATGCCTGTTCTTACGTATTAGATAAATTTAATCATGATTTGATTTCATCTAATTCTCTAAGAGTTCCAACAGATACAGTAGGTGCAATTAACGTAACTTTATTTACAAAAGAAAAATCTTCTAAAGAAGAGATAATTAATCTTTTTGAAGTGTGTGAAAAAACTCAAGAGTTCCCAGTAGTTTTAAATAATTATGACCCTTTAGTATCAAGTGATTTTAAACAAGAGAATAAAACAACTATAATTGATCATAGATATACAGATGTAAAAAATGGCAATATGATTAAACTTCTTGTATGGTATGACAATGAATGGGGATATGCTTCTAAAACTGTTGAAATTTTAAAGCATTATATAAATAAAAGTAACTCTTAGAAGTTTACTTTTATTTACTAAGTCTTAAGGATATAAGAGCTAACAGAGATGTTGCTACCATCATTAAAAATACTGGTGTCAAAGTCTCACTATGTACAAGTGAAGCTAAGAAACCAATAATTCCAGCTATTGTAAATTCACTAACTCCAATAACAGAGTTAGCAACCCCTGAATCTTCTTTGAAATAATCCAAAGCTAATGCCATTGCATTTCCAAAAATAAATCCAAGTGAACCTACATATAAAACCATAGATGCAAAAATAGTATAAATAGAAGCATCTAAAGAGAAGCCAACTAAAGCAAGTCCTGCTATTAGTTGAAGAATGATTCCAAACTTTAAAACTTTTTTAGTCTCTATACTTTGAATCAGTTTCATACTAACTTTTGTAAGAATAATCATCATTAAGACATTTGCTCCAAAAAATAGAGGGAAATACTCTTTTGAGATTAAAAAATATTCCATATAAATAAATGAACTTTTTTCAATAAAAATAAACATCCCAGAAAAACCAAAAGCAACTGAAAGTATATATCCCATAGCCTGTTTATGAGTTAGTACTTTTTTATATGCTTCTTTGATTTTTGTTTTGCTTTTAATTCCCGTAAGTGGTAATTTAAAATAAATTATAATCATTACAATAAAAGAGTATATTCCTAAAAATAAAAATATATAATTCCAAGTAAAAAATGTAATAACTAGTGAGCCTAAAGCAGGAGCAATCATAGGTGCTATCATCATAATAGAAGCAATAGCTGAGAATATCTTAGCAGCCTCTTTTCCATGAAATAAATCCCTTACTATTGCAGCTGAATTAACTGTAGCCATTGCTCCAAAAAAGGCCTGTGTCGCTCTAAAGAAATATAAACTATCTAATGAGTTTGAGAAGAACAGGGCAAAACTAGAAATACAAAATCCTAATAAACCAAAAAGTGCTATTTTCTTTCGTCCTATTCTATCTGATAATATTCCTCCACTTAATTGTCCAAGAGCAAAAAATATTAAGAAAATACTAATTGTTAATTCTATTTTATTTATTTTTACACCTAAGTCTTGAGCAATATCAGGCATTGATGGTAAGTATGCATCTACGGCAAGTGGTGTGACTGAAGATAAAACAGCTAATAGTAAAATAAGTGTTATGTGATTTTGTGCTGTTTTCAATAAATTCCTTTTTTGAAAGTTTAGCAAAATATCGAGGGAAATTAGTGGGAGAAAAGAAGAAGTTAAAACTTCTTCTTTTTTATTCTATAAACTCTTTTTCATCTGCGCTTTTTAAAATTATTTTTGCAATAGAGTCTGTTTCATTTGCTACATCTTTTGTTCTATTTGAAATGGATGCATTCTCTTGCGTTTTTTGATCTAATGACCCAATAGCATCATTGATTTGTTCAATCCCTGTTTTTTGTTCATGGCTAGCTGATTCTACATCTGAAATAAGTTCTATTGTTTTTGAGATATTCTCATTTAATACTCCATATCCATCAATCATTTTAGAAGCTATAACTTTTCCATCATTAGCTTTTGTTGTTGCATTCTCTACTAATGTTTTAATTTCATTTGCAGCTTCTGCTGATCGACTTGCTAGGTTCCTTACCTCTTGTGCAACTACGGCAAAACCTTTACCAGCTTCACCTGCTGTTGCTGCTTCTACAGCTGCATTAAGTGAAAGAATATTAGTTTGGAAGGCAATCTGATCAATTACAGAAATTGCATCATTAATAGCACTTACTTGCTCATCAATAGCATTCATAGCACTTGTAGTTTGCCCTGCTAATACTTCACCTTCATTTGCTGAATTATTTAACTGTTTTGCATACTGTGCCATTTGTACTACATTTTGAGTATTTGTAGAGATATTACTTGTAATCTCTTCTAAAGCAGCAGCTGTCTCTTCCAATGCTGCTGCTGATTCATTTGAGTTTTTATTTAAGCTATTTACATTATCTAGTAAAACTTCACTACTTTTTGACAAAGATAAACCATTTGATTTATTTTCAACTAGCATTTGATTTATTATATCTGCAAGTGAATTTAAACCTAAAGAGGTTTTCCCCATAGCATTTTCTATTCTATGGGTAAAATCTAATCTTTGATAAGAATCTAAAGCATTTTCAATTCTTTTTAAATCAACGGCAACATCTCTAGACATAACTTCTAGCATTTCATTTAGCATACTTTTTAACTCTTCTAGATTTTCATTACTAGTATGCTTTTTAACTTCTTGTTTTATTTTCCCCTCTTTTACAAGAGATACAACATCTTTTACCTCATCAATTAAAGCAATATCTTCTTCCATTAAAGCTTTTGTTTTTTTGATATTTTCATTTACAACTTGAGACATTATTCCTATTTCATCATTTGATGAACTCTCTAAAAAAGTAACTTCTTTTTTCTCTTTATTTAAATATTTAAAAAACTCTATAAGTCCATTTTGAAATTTATTTAAAGGATTAATTACTTCTTTTAATATCACCATATAAACAAGGATCATAATCACAACTAAAAATACTAAAGAGATAGCAATAATTTGATTTCGAATACTATTTGGTGTTTCTAATACTTCTAATTCATCAATTTCTGAAATAATAGCCCATTTTAAATCTTTGCCAATTTTGATTTGACTATAAGCAGATAATACTTTATCCCCTTTATAATCTAAAATTAGTTTTGTATCTGACTTACCTTTTAAAGCTTCTTGCGAAGCTTGTGTTTTTACATTTCCCATCTTAGCTTTTGCAAATGATGCTTTTAAACTATGTGTTTTAGGAGAAAGGAAACTATCACTTCGCATTAAGTAATCACTTCCAACTAAATAGTCTTCTTGAGTAGAGCTGTACCCCTTTCTAAACTGCATAACTTTATTTATTTGTTTTACATTTAACTGAAAAACTAAAATTGCAGTTAAATCTCCATCTTCTAAGACGGGAGCACCAATAAACATAGTTGGAAGATTATTACTTGGACCATAAGGTCTCATATCAGCAAAACTAACTTTTTGGTTTTTCATAGTTTTAGCCCATACTTCACCTAAACCACTATTTTTTAATTTTCCAGTTTTTAAATTCTCACCATAATCAGATTTTTTATCTGTAGCGTAAACTACTTGTCCAGTTTCTACATTTATCAAATAAATATTTGCATAACCATTTTCTTTCATATAATTAGCAAAAAAAGCTTCATGTGGATTTGTAATATCTTGAACCAAGGACTCATGCACTGGGAATTTCCCACTAGCATTAATATTCATTTGTCCTTCGATACTATCCATATCATATGCTAATTCATTTACATCTTTTGTTTTTGCCAAAACATTTATACTCGCAATTTTTTGGGCAAAAAAGTTTTTGATTTGTTCAGATTTCATATCCCTTGATGAAGTTAAGGAATCGTAGCTTTTTTCCATTAATGCATCTTTTGATTTGTTCACAGATATAAATCCAACAGCAAGGGCTAATAAAAACAGACTAAAAAGTATCGTAGCTAATACTTTTATTTTTATATTGATATTTTTTAACATAAACTTACCTCTCCAATTTTATATAACTTACATTAGATAAATGAGATTTAAATGATATTTTTATGTAAAAAATCAATAAATAATATTTTTTAGACATAAAAAAAGGGACAAGTTCAAAATGAACTCATCCCTTTTTAAAAGTAAAAAATGAAAGTTTATTAAATAAACTCTACACCTTTTTCACCTTCTGCTATTTCACCAATTACGTAACCATCAGTATTAGCTAATACTGCATCTACGTTTGCTGGATTTACAACAAGAACCATACCAACACCCATATTGAATGTTCTGTACATTTCTTCTAACTCTACATGTTGACCCATAAATTCAAAGATTGGTAATACTTGAATAGAATCTCTTTTTACAACTGCTTTTAAATTATCAGGTAAAACTCTTGGTAAGTTTTCAGTAATTCCACCACCAGTGATGTGTGCTAAAGCATTGATATTTTCTTTATTAGCTTTGAATTCTTTTACATAAATTCTAGTTGGTTCTAATAATACATCTTTTAAAGGCTTACCTTGGAAGTCATCTTCTAAAGTCATACCTAGTTTTTCTAATAATAATTTTCTAACTAATGAAAAACCATTTGAGTGAATACCTGAAGAAGGTAATGCAATTAATGTATCACCAGCAGCAATTCTCTCAATTCTGTTTAATTCTTCTTTTTCAGCAATTCCAACACAGAAACCAGCTAAATCAAAGTCACCTTCTTTATACATTCCTGGCATCTCAGCAGTTTCACCACCAACAAGAGCACATTCAGATCTGATACAACCCTCAGCAATACCTTTAACAACATCAGTAGCTTCTTCAACTTCTAATTTTGCAGTTGCATAATAATCTAAGAAGAATAATGGCTCTCCAAAGTTACATAATAAATCATTTGTACACATTGCAACTAAGTCAATACCTACTGTATCGAATTGTTTTGCATCAATTGCTAATTTTAATTTAGTACCAACTCCATCAGTTCCTGATAAAATTACTGGTTTTTTATAACCTTCTGGTAATTCAAATGCACCTGCAAATGAACCAATTCCACCTAATACACCTGGAATCATTGTAGATTTAACATGTGGTTTAATGTTCTCTACAAATTGATTTCCTGCATCAATATCTACACCAGCATCTTTGTAACTAACTGTTGCCATTATTCACCTTTTTTCCTATGAGTTTGTAATATCTTACTTAGTTTAAAAATTTTTTGGTATTATATCGAAATGTTTATAAATATTAAGGACTATATATTATGAAAGATAACAACGCATTTAATGAGATGATGGTACACCTACCATTATGTACACATAAAGAAGCTTCAAACGTATTAATTATCGGATCTTCAAGTGAAGAACTTAAAGCTCAGGCGCACATGCATGATAAAGAATCAAACATAGAATTTGGTGATGCATCACTATTAACATCTAAAAATGAAAAAAATATTGACGTTATAATTTTAACAGATGTTGAACTTGATGAATTATTATTAGCAAATATTGACAGAATCTTAAAAGATGATGGATTAATTACTTTCTCAAGTAAAGGGTTCTCTAAAGATGAAGCAAGATTAAAAGCTGATTTAAATTTAGCAGGTGAAAAATTCTGGATTGCAATGCCATTTAAATTTGGTCATGCAACATCTATTTTAGCTTCTAAAAAATACCATCCAACTGCGGATTTAGTATTACAAAGAGCTGATTTATTAGATGGTTTAAACTACTATTCTTCAGAGATTCACAAAGCTGTATTTGTATTCCCAGCAGCAGAGCATAAAGCTCTTACTGGAATAGCTAGAAGATAATCTCTTTCTTATTAAATATTAAATAAATCATTATTATAGTAGTATTTCTCTATGAGTAATGATTTATTTAAAAACGCAATAGCCTTAACAGGCGGAATTTCTACAGGTAAAAGCACTGTTTGTAACCTTTTTAAACTTCACGGTTTTTTAATTATTGATGCTGATGAAATAGCACATAAACTATTAGATGCCAATTCTAATCAAATTGCGCAGATGTTTGGAAATCAATATGTTGAAAATGGAAAAGTTATAAGAAAAGAGTTAGGAAAAATTATCTTCTCAAATGAAGAGAATAAACTTAAACTAGAAGCTTTACTTCACCCTTTGATTAAAGAGCAAATTGTAAAAGAATCAAGGCTATTTGAAAGCCAAAACAAACCTTATTTTATTGATATTCCTTTATTCTTTGAAAAAATGAATTATCCAATTCCAAGATCTTTAGTTGTTTATACACCAAAAGATATTCAAATTCAAAGATTAATGAAAAGAGAT
>Ga0193952_1000171_pt1 | contig 27098 bp, 27 predicted proteins | sample BB_3_MG_FD_140368 | JGI IMG/M metagenome (GOLD analysis project Ga0193952, IMG submission 140368) | Microbial mat bacterial communities from the Broadkill River, Lewes, Delaware, United States - BB_3_MG | ecosystem: Environmental > Aquatic > Freshwater > River > Microbial mats | place: USA... | reverse complement strand
TTACCTCTTCTTAAACCTTAGTTTTTAAAGATCACTATCTCTTTAGAACTTTGTGTCGTTCCTCTGAAATTGGACGGGAATTATAGACAAATATTCCTCCTTTGTCAAGGAGTTTTTCTTTATGTAAACTTAAATTCTAAAATTCATATATTTTTAAGAGATTTATATCTAATTTTATTGCTTTGTAAAGTCTTTTTCATAAATATACGTACTTATTTCTTTTAAAGTATCTTTGTCATAAGCAAGGTTTGGCATTAAAGAATATTTATTAATTGAATCACTCATAATTGAAGTTTCAACTTTTGGATTATATACCCATGTAGTCATATACTCTATAAATTCTTTTTTATTAGGAAATACATTTTTATAACTCTTTTGTATTTCAATTATAGTTGGAGCTGATTTATTTAAATTATTTGTACTATGACAAGTTACACAATTGCCATTAAATAAAAGTTCTTTATAATCACCATACATTAAAAAAGGAATAAGTAATAAGAATAAAATAGTTTTCATAAAATAATAATATCAAATTTAATTACATAAAGAATTGATTTAAATTAAGTGATTTTATTAAATTACTAAAACATGATATACTTTTATATTATGAAAAAGTTATATAAAATAATTTTTATTTTTTTAATGGGAATTAATTCTATTTATGCTTTTACATGGGATGAATGTATTGAAAGATATGACAAAGCAAAACAATTTAGTGATAATATAAAATTATCATATATTTATTTAAAATCTACACGAAATTGTTTAGTTAAATTTAAAGATATTTTAATACAAGAACCTGATCCTGAATATACAGTAGAAGCAATTGAAGATAATATTCTTATGCTTAATGAATATATAGATAACTTAATTCCTAAATATTCATTCCCTAAAAATACTTTAGATGTAGTTCCTAAATATTTAAAGATAAATTCACCTGATCCAATTTTTAATGAAGAGTATCAATATTTTAAAAAATTTAAAAAATGTAATGGTATTCATGCTAATAATAAAATATATACTGCTAAGCACTGTAATATTAAAGATTCTATTAATTTACATTTTGATTTAAGTTACATAAAAATAAATTTACAATCAAAATTAAAAATATCAAAATTAAATATTAATGAAACTGGAACTTTTAAATATTACTCAATGTCAAAAGAAGGAATGTTTTATAATATTTTACTACAAGAAAGAAATTGTAAATTTTATAAAGCAAAAAATATTCCTATTGGGAGAAGTTACAGTATTGATTACACTGATTTAACAAAAAAAGAAGAAATAAGAAGTAACTGTTTGGCAATCCCATCGAATAGTGGTGGGGGAGTATTTCAAAATGGTAATCTTGTTGCAATAATTTCAAAAACTGTTTTTGATAAAGATAAATTTTTATATAGTGTAGTTGAACCTATTGTATTAATGAATTATAATGATTTGGATTAATTGTTTAGATAAGAATTTAAATGGCTCCGGCACCTGGATTCGAACCAGGGACCAAATGATTAACAGTCATCTACTCTACCACTGAGCTATGCCGGAATTTAAATTGAGTTATTATAAAAATGGCTCCGGCACCTGGATTCGAACCAGGGACCAAATGATTAACAGTCATCTACTCTACCACTGAGCTATGCCGGAAATTGTTTATAATAATAAAATGATTTGTAAATTTAGTAGTGGCTCCGGCACCTGGATTCGAACCAGGGACCAAATGATTAACAGTCATCTACTCTACCACTGAGCTATGCCGGAATCTAATAAATTTAACACAATTAAAAAAAGTTTATGGCTCCGGCACCTGGATTCGAACCAGGGACCAAATGATTAACAGTCATCTACTCTACCACTGAGCTATGCCGGAATTTATGTTCCTTTTTTAATTGGAGTGGAATTATAGTAAAAAAATATTTCTTTGTCAAGATTATTTTGGAATTTTTATGAAATTTTATAAAATTCTACACCAGAACTATCAATTAATGAAATTTCCCTATTTTTTACTAGTTCCTCTAATATATTTATTGATTTTTCATCAAATAAGTTGTTTACATCTTCTATTGTTAATGGTCTTCTTTTTAGTAATGAAAGTATTTCATCTTTAGAAAATATATTAATTTGTTTAGGTCTATTTTTGTAAACTATATTTACATTGATACCTTCAAAATAATTTGCAATATATTCTAAAGTTTTAAAGTCAACAGGTTTTACTTCATAGGCAGGTGGTCTATCAATTGTACCAATATCAACTCTCTTTGGGTTAATCTTTTTTATTGCATCATATAATAAAGTAAGCTCTTCATCTTTATCATTTAAAGTTTTAACAAATAATACTTCAAGAACAAAATCATTTTTTGTTTGTGATGAAAAATCTACCATAGCAGGAACAATTTTATCAATCTCAATACTTTTATGATTTCTATCTAATTTCTTAAAACATTTTTCACTAATACAATCTAAAGAAAGTTTTACTGTATCTAATTTTAATAAGGCATTAAATATATCTTTTTTATATATAGTACTACCATTTGAAAGTATAAGTGTTTTTGCATTTTCTTTTATTTTATTTATTTCATCAATCAATTCATTTAAATGAGGATATAAAGTAGGCTCACCATTTGCAGTTAATGTTATTACATCTATTTTAGGATGATTAGAAAAGCTACCTTTTATTGCAGTAATTATTTCATTTACACTTAGATATGTATCCATTGAATCAACAGTTTTTGCACCTTCTAATTCACAGTACAAACAGTCAAAATTACATTGTTTTTTTGAAGGTGATAAATCAACACCTAAAGAGATACCAAAACGACGTGATGGAATTGGTCCAAAAATTATAGAATTTGAATAAGACATGATTTTTCTTTTTTGAGAGATTATAAAAGCAGCGAGAGATTCACTGCTTTTGGATTATAAGTTTACTTTTTAGAAACTCTTTGACATTCACTAACAAAGTGTTTTGCATTTTCAACAGGTACATCTGGTAAGATACCATGACCTAAATTAAAGATATGTCCCTCACCTTGCATAGTTTCTTGAATCTTTTCTACACATTTAGTTGTTTCTTCTTTAGAATATAATCTACAAGGTTCCATATTACCTTGAAGAACATATTTATCACCTAATTTTTCTTTAGCCATAGACATAGGTGTTCCCCAGTCAACTCCAAATACATCAAAGTTTCCATAAATTCCATCCATGTTAATAAATGCACTAACACCTTTAGGGAACATAATTACTGGAACTTCAGGATATTTAGCTTTTAAATGTTCTGCAATTTCAACCATATATTTCCATGAGAATTCATCATATCTACCTGGTTCAATTGCTGCTGCCCAAGAATCAAAGATTTGAACAACATCTGCACCAGCTTCAATTTGTTTTTCCATATAGAATTTTACTACATCTGTAACTTTTCTTAAGATTTTGTGTAATAATTCAGGATTAGAATACATCATTTTTTTACAAAGATTATATGTTTTAGTACCTTGACCTTCAATCATATATGTAGCTAATGTCCAAGGAGCACCAGTGAATCCAATAAGTGCTTTATCTTCTGGTAGTTTTTGTTTTAATAGTTTAATTGTCTCATAAACATATGTTAATTTATCAGCAGCAGCTTCTCCACCTAATAAAGCATCAACATCTTCTTCTGTAACGATTGGATCTTTAAAAATAGGACCTTCACCTTTTACAAAATCTAAATGCATTCCCATTTCATTTGGGATTACTAAAATATCAGAGAATAAAATAGCTGCATCAACACCAACAATATCTAAAGGTTGAATTGTTACTTCACAAGCTTTTTCTGGATCATGACATAAGTTTAAAAAGTTTCCAGCCTGAGCTCTTACTTCCATATACTCTGGTAAATATCTTCCCGCTTGTCTCATCATCCATACAGGAGTATAAGGAGTCTCTTTTCTTAAACAAGCATCTACAAATATTTTTGACATTTAATTTACCTTTTCTTTTCTATTTTTCTTCTTTAGAAGATTTTCCATATTTTCCTACTTTTCCTAAAAAGAAAAGTCCAAGAGCTAAAGCAGCTATTGAAATAGCAAAATATAACATTTCTAAAGCACCATTATATTCAGTACGTAAAACTCTTTGGAAAAAGCCTACTACTAAAACCATAACGATAACTTTTGCAATTTTATCTTTTAATTGATCTAATGAATGAATTGCAAGAATATTACTTCCTTTTCCATTATCAGCAGATTCAATTTTAGAGATAAATAATTCATATAAACCAAAAGAGAATATAAGCATAACTACTGCAATTAGATATAAATCTACCGCACCAATTATTTTTCCTACAATCACTTCATGGAAATCTTTTGGGTGTAATCCATTAAAATATACATTAAAAGTATATTTTGAAACTTCAAATATATCTACAGAAGCTACAATAAAAAGTATTACAGCCCCTAGTAGACCAAATACAACTCCCAACAAGATAAAAAGTCTTGTCTGCCACATTGCATTTTCAAAAAATTTACCCATGATTAGATATCATTTTCCATTTCAATCCACTTTAAAGCAATTCTTACAGAGTTTGTAGCTGCACCTACTCTAACTTGATCTGCAACATTAAAATAATGAACAACATTCTCAGAGTAAACATCTTTTCTTATTCTTCCAACATATGTCATATCTGTATCTGTAGAAACAATAGGCATTGGGTATGCATTATTAGCTAAGTCATCAATAACTTCAACATTTTCAAAGTTTTCTAATGCATTTCTAACTTCTCCAACACTTACTTCAACATCATCTTCAAATGTAACAGTAATAGATTCTGAGTGAGATCTTAAAACAGGAACTCTTACACAAGTTGCAGCAACTGCAATATCTTTATGCATAATTTTTTGAGTTTCATTAACCATTTTCATTTCTTCTTTTGTAAATCCATTCTCTTGAGCAACGTCAATTTGAGGAATTACATTAAGAGCAATTTGATGTGCAAAAGCTTCTTTTTTTGCATCATCTAATTCAAAGGCAAAGAAAGCTTGCATTTGTTTTACAAGTTCTTCCATTCCAGCTTTACCAGCACCTGAAACAGCTTGATAAGTTGAAACATCTACTCTTTTAATACCATATAATTCATCTAAAGGTTTTAATGATAATACCATTTGAATTGTTGAACAATTTGGATTTGCAATAATTCCTGTTTCTCTCCAGTTATTAATATCTTCTGGATTTACTTCTGGAACTACTAATGGAACTGCTGGATCCATTCTAAAATGAGATGTATTGTCAATAACAACAGCACCTGCTTCAACAGCATATTTTGCAAATTTTTCTGAAATAGATCCACCTGCTGAGAAGAAAGCAATATCAACTTCGTTTTCTTCAAAAGCAGTATCAGTAAGTTCTAATACTGTGTAATCTTTTCCAATATATTCAATAGTTGTACCTGCACTTTTAGCACTAGCTAATGGTACAATATTGTTAACAGGAAAATCATACTCTTCCATAACTCTAAATAATTCTTCACCTACAGCACCAGTTGCACCAACAACTGCAACATTAAATTTTCTCATTTATCTACTCTTCCTCTTTATTTTCTATATCTTCATTTACAGCAGGTGATTCTTGTACTTCTACTGAAATCTCAGTAGATTCAATAACTTCACCATCTTCGTTATATCTAATTACATTTCCATTTTCATCTAATTCGATTTCTTCATCTTCTTTTGGACATTTTGCAATAGATACTACTTTATCACCTTTATCAACATTAACAATAATTACACCAGAAGTATTTCTTCCTGCTTTTCTAATTGATTGCATGTCAACTCTAATCATTTTTCCAATTGACGTTAAGGCCATTAGGTCTTGAGTTTCATCCACAAGAACTTCCCCAACAACACTTCCTGTTTTGTTAGAAAGTTTCATAGAGATTACACCAGAACCAGCTCTATTTGTAAGTCTGTATTCTTCTACAAGTGTTCTTTTTCCAATACCTTTTTCAGATACAGTTAATAGCTCTTGTTCAATATTATCAATAACATCAGCATCAACTACGAAGTCAGTATCATGTTTAAACTTAATACCTCTAACCCCTCTAGTAGATCTACCTTGTTCTCTTGTCTTTTCAATTTCGAATCTAATACATTGACCCATATTTGTAAAAATCATTAAGAATTGAGATTCTACATCTGTAATTTTAGCTGTTACAATTTCATCAATTTCATCAAGAACAATAGCTCTTACACCATTTGATCTAATATTTGAGAACTCTGCTAATGATGTTCTTTTTACAATACCATTCTTAGTAAAGAATGCTAAAGATTTAGATTCATCAAAATCAGATGTAGGAATAATTTCCATAATCTTCTCATCAGGTCTTAAGTTGATTAAGTTAACAACTGCTTTACCTTTTGCAGTTCTTGAACCTTCTGGAATTCTATATACTTTTAACCAGTATAATTGACCCATATTAGTTACAAACATTAAAGTATCATGAGTATTAGATACAAAGAATCGCTCAATAAAGTCATCATCATGAGTAGTAACAGCTATCTTACCTTTACCACCTCTTCTTTGTTTTTCATATGATTTAATTGGAACTCTTTTTACATATCCATTATGAGTAATAGTAACTACCATTGGCTCATTTGGAATTAAGTCTTCCATATCTATTTCATCATAAGAATCTTCAATTTCAGTTCTTCTTTCATCAGAATATTTATCTTTTATTTCGATTAATTCTTCTTTAATGATTTCGTTTAATCTTTCTTCTGATTTTAAAATTGCTTCTAATTCAGCGATTAAAGCAAGAAGTTCTTGATATTCAGCTTCTAATTTATCTCTTTGAAGACCAGTTAATCTACCTAGTCTCATATCTAAGATTGCTTGTGCTTGAATAAAACTTAAGCCAAATCTATTTTGTAAGCTCTCTTTTGCATCTGCATCATTAGCAGATGCTCTAATAATCTTAACTACTTCGTCAATATTGTCTAAAGCAATTTTTAAACCTTCTAAAATGTGAGCTCTAGCTTTTGCTTTTTCTAAATCAAAAATAGTTCTTCTAATAATTACTGTTTTTCTATGTGATAAGAAAACATTTAAAATTTCAGGTAATTTAAATACCTTTGGTTCTTTATTGTAAACAGCTAAAAGAATAATTCCAAATGTAGTTTCCATTGGAGTTGATTTATAAAGATTATTAAGTACAATTTCACCCATTGCATCTTTTTTTAATTCAATTACAACTCTAATTCCATCTCTATCTGATTCATCTCTAACTTCAGAAATTCCTTCAATAGCTTTATCTTTAGCTAAATTTGCAATTTGCTCAATTAGTCTTGACTTATTCACTTGATAAGGTAATTCATCAAGTACAATAACTTCTTTCTTACCTTTTGTTTCAATGTGATGTTTAGCTCTGATTTTTACTCTACCTCTACCTGTATTATAAGCATCGATAATTCCACGTCTTCCAAAGATAGTTCCACCTGTGGGGAAATCTGGTCCTTGAATAAATTGCATTAATTCATCAGCTGTTGCTTCTGGATTATCAATTGTATGTAAAATTGCTTCTAATAACTCATTTAAGTTATGAGGTGGTATTTTTGTAGCCATACCAACTGCGATACCTTCACTACCATTTAAAAGTAAGGTAGGAACTCTAGTTGGAAGTACAGCTGGTTCTTTTAATGTATCATCGTAGTTTGCAACGTGATTTACTGTATCTTTATCAATATCTCTTAAAACTTCTTCAGAAATTTTAGTCATTCTAGCTTCGGTATATCTCATTGCTGCTGCGTTATCACCATCAACTGAACCGAAGTTACCCTGACCATCAACAAGAGGAGCTCTCATTGAGAAGTCTTGCGCCATTCTAACTAAAGCGTCATAAACTGAAGTATCACCATGTGGGTGATACTTACCAATAACATCACCAACGATTCTTGCAGATTTCTTGTATGCAGACTTTGAAGAAATATTTAAATCATGCATTGCATATAAAATTCTTCTATGAACTGGTTTTAATCCATCTTTTGCATCAGGTAGTGCACGACCAATGATTACACTCATAGAATAATCTAAATATGAAGCTTTAACTGAATCTTCAATATTAATATCAATAATATCTTGATTTTCAAAAAGGTTTTCCATTAAAAAATGCCTTTGCTATAAAATTGAGATATTTTACCCAAAAAGGGCTTAGTATAAGTTGTAATAGGTGTTTGAGAGGTAAAAAGCCATAAAAAAAGGAGGAAATAATAAATATTTTCCTCCTTTATTAAAAAATAATTAGCAGATAATTATTTAGATTTTTTATATATCATAATTTGATTATATAATTCATCTTTTAATTTTAGTTTTTCTTTTTTCTTAACTTCGATTTCAAATTGATCAACATGACCTTTTTCCATCTTTTCGATTTCTTCATCTAATTCATTATGCTTTGAAAACATTTTGTGAAAATGTGCATCTTTAGCCTTAAGCTCTGTCATAATATCTCTATATTCATGAAACATATTTACTTCCTAGTGTTAAGATTTGTTAATCAATTATACTACTAGGAAGCTTAATAATTTTTAAAAAACTTATTTTTCTATGTTCTATAATCCGCATTAATTTCAACATACTTATAACCTAAATCACAGCCATATGCGGTAAATTTGCCATTGCCTAAACCAATGTCACAGATTACTTTATATTTATCATTTTCTAAAACTTTTGAAGCTTTTGCTTCTTGTACTTCATCAAAGCAGATTTGGCCTTTATTAAATACTGTAATATCATTATATGATATTACTAAAGTTTCTTCATCACAAGTGATTCTAGATGCTCCAATAGTAGATGCAATTCTTCCAAAGTTTGGATCTTCACCAAATAACGCTGTTTTAACTAATAAAGAGTTAGATAAAGCTTTTGCAGCAATTTCTGCTTCTTCATTTGAAGCTGCATTTATAACTTCAAAGGCTACTGCTTTTTTAGCACCTTCTCCATCAGCAACCATTGCCATTGCCATATCATGCATAACTAATCTTAAAGCTTCAAAGAAAGCCTCTTTATCATACGCATTTGATTTTTTATTTGCTAATAACATAACAGTATCATTTGTAGAAGTATCTCCATCAACTGAAATTGAGTTAAATGTAGTATGAGAGTTAACCCTTAAAGCTTCTTTCATATCTTCTACAGGAATATTTGCATCTGTACATATAAAGCAAAGCATTGTTGCAAGGTTTGGGTTTATCATCCCTGCACCTTTAGCAACTGCTCCAATTTTAAAAGCAGATCCATCTTCTAACTTAACTTCATACATACAATTTTTTTCATATGCATCTGTTGTCATAATCGCATGAGATAAATTCTGTCCACCTTTTGCATTTAGATCAAAAGAATTAGCACCTGCAACTATTTTATCAATAGGTAAAGGATTTCCAATTACTCCAGTTGAACTCATAATTGGATTTACTAAATTAAAATCTAATGAAGAAAAAATAGTATTAATATCTTCAATACCTTTTTTACCAGTCATTGCATTTGCATTTTTTGAATTTATTAATACAAAATTTGTTTTAAAATTCTCACCATATTGTAAAAAATGTTTTAAAGGTGCAGCTTGAAATCTATTTTCAGTAAATACAGCTTGTACATCACAAGGTTCATTAACATAAATAAATCCTAAATCTTTATCTCCATTTGGTTTAAGACCAGCAGAGATTCCATCACAATTGAATCCATCAATTTGATCTATGAAACCTTTTATAGGTAAAATTGTAAACATCTTTTATAAGTCCTCTGGTTGTTGTGTTAAGTTAATAATTCTTTTTGCTCTTGCAATACCTTTTTGAGAACCAACAAGTAATAATTTACATTTTGAATTAATTACAGTTGTTCCTTTTGGCATTTGAACAAATCTACCTTTTTGCTCTGTAATTCCAATTACAGAAACCTTCAATCTATCCCTTAAATGAATATCTTTTATTTCCCTATTTACAACCCAAGATTCTTCTTTTACATGAACTTCTTCCATATCAATAGGAGTATCTCTTTTATATAAGAATTCATCTAAAACATTTTCCATATCTGGTCTAATAGCCATAGCTGAAACTCTTTTTGCCATTAAAGATGGAGTGGCTACAACTTTATCAGCTCCAAGTTTTTTAAGTCTAATTTTCTCATTTTGTGTTTCTGCATTTGAGATAATTAAAAAAGGATGTCTTCCTAGCTCTTTTTCATATAATCTTACAGAAGCAATTAGAGTAATATTGTCTGAAATATTTTTAGATAAAGAAATAGCACCTTTTGCTGAACTTAAATGTGATTTTAAGAAGGCTAACTCTTTATATGGTTCTTCTTTTACATAATAAGGGTAACCATTTTCTTTTGCAATTTCTTCAATATCCTCACTTGGATCAACTACAACAAATGGAATATGATTTTCCCTAAATTGTTTTGCTAATTGAGCAGTGTATTCATTGTGATAAAAAATTACAAAGTGTCTTCTTAATCTTGCAATCTTATAAAGCATATTTCTTTCCTTGTAAAGATCAAATAACCTACCCTTAACTACTGCATCAATAAGTACTGCTGTTGACAATGTAAACAGAGCAAATCCAAAAATTATAAGAGTAATAGTAAAGAATCTACCTGCTGCTGATATTGGAGCTATTTCTCCAAATCCTACAGTTGTAAAAGTAATACCTGTTTGATAAATAGCATCTAAAATTGGAAAATCATCGATAATAATATATCCAAGTGTTCCAATCATCATAATGATTTGAACAAGTACTAATGGTAGTCTAAATGGTTTTAATTGAGAGTAAATTACGGGGTTTAAGTCGTATTCTGGTTTGGCGGTTCTTATTTCCCAGCCAAGGGCTTTTTTTATTCGCTTGAAGAAGCTCATGAAAGCACTATCTAGTGCCCTCTATGAGTATTTTTTAAGAGTTCTTAACTCTTTAGCAGAAATTCTGATTTTCTGTGTTGTACCATCTTCTAAAGTAACTCTTACAGTTCTTAAGTTTGGTAAAAATCTTTTTTTAGTTCTGTTTTTTGCGTGACTTACGTTGTTTCCAACCATAGGTCCTTTTCCTGATATTGCACATCTTCTTGACATTTGTCTTCCTTATATAGTGAAAAATATTTGCGTATTGTATCTAATAAATCTTAAGTAGAATTTAAATACTTTATACACTACGTATAATTTCTTCAAGTCTTTCTAAATTCTTTTCAAGTGTAAACTCACTTGCTGCTTTTTTATTTTGTTTTTTTATAAGTTTTAAATCTTCTTTTCTACTTAATAAAGCATCAACTTTAAAAGCAGTAGAAGGATCGTTTGGATTTTCCATTGTTGCAAATACATCAACAACTTCTCTAGCACTATTATTTGCACTAACAAAAACAGCACATTTAGATGCCATAGCTTTTAAAATACTAGGTGCAAAAAAACTTGTATAAGTAGGTAAAATAAATATATCAGAAGCTAAATATACTTCATCCATATCTTCATAGTCTTCTAATAGTAATAAACTATCATCAAAATTAAATTTTGATAGTTGAAATTTTAAGTTGTATATTTGTTTTGCATCAGAGGCAACAATCATTTGAATATTTTGATAGTTTAAAGAGGCAACTATTTGAATAAACTCTTTAATACCACCACTTTTTATATTTTTTGCTGTAAATAAAAGTATCTTTCTTTTTGGATCAATATCATGTTTTTCACAAAATCTTATTCTTGCACTTTTAGGTTTTTCTAAACTAGGTTCAATACTAGGGTAAATTACAGATACTTTATCATCTGCAACTTTTGACTCAACTAATAGTTCATGTCTAGCGGCATATGAGCTAACAATAACCTTTTTTACATTTTTAGTCATTTCTATAGCTTTATCATCAACTGAACCTGTATGAAAATATATATCAGCATATTCATCTTTAGAAAATGAAAGCTTCTTAATTAAAGATTTACTTTCTAAAGTTTTTATATAATCTTTTTTTTCTAACTCTTCAATTATTTTAGTTTTATTTTTATAATAAATAGAAACTTCGTTCATTTTCTCTCTTTATTTATGAAATGCGTAAATAGGACTTTGTGATATTTTAATGTCCTCTTTTAGTAATGTACCAAATTTATCGTAAACTTTATTAAATTCAGTTAATTCAATTTCTCTATTTGTTGAAGACCAAATAACATCAAAAGTGCCTTTTTTGTTTTCACAAGTAATTACATATAAATCTTTTGATTTACTAAATTTTTTAATTTTAGCATCTTTCATTTGTTCTTTCATATAAATAAAAGATTCTTTTTCTTCTTTACTTTTTAGATAATTTATATCTAAAAACAGCTTATCTATTTTTTCAGAAGCATATGACAAAAGACAAGCTCTTAAAAAGTAGTTTAAATCTATATTTTCTTTATATTCTAGTTTTAAATTAATATTTCCATTTGAAGATTTAGCACTTAAATTAGATAAAGCATTTGAATAATCTATTCTCTTTGAAAAATCAAATAAACCAAATTCTTTATATTCAGGATTATTTTTATTTTTAAGACCTAAAGTAAAAACACTAGTTCCATATCGAATATTAAATTTATTATAGAATCTTCTTAAAAGTAAGAAAGGATTTGTAGTTTGAGAACTTAAACTTATAAGTTTGCAATCTGAAAATTTTTCATCTAAAATAAATTGTGTAAACTTATAAAAGCTTAATTCATTTGATAAACTATTTAGTGAAGTATTTGAAGAAGATATTGTAAACTCTTTACAATATGGTTTTACTTGAATAAAAAATCTTTCTAGTTTTTCTTTTAGATCATTATCTAAACTTTCATTTTCATAAATGAAGTTTATTAAAATCTCTTTATCTTTAAGTTCTTTAAAAAATTCTATTTTACTATTTAATTTATCAAGTGATGATAGTTTTATATCAAAAGAAAGATTACGTATATTCAAACTATTAAGTTCTTCAATATTTTTGTATTCTTCTTTTAAATCTAAAGAAAAGAAGTTTTTATACTCATCTTTCTTTCCTTTAAATAAATATGAAAACCCAAAATTAAGAGGGAATAATAATGTATTATAAATAATTGCAGGGATATATGATTTAATCATCTAATTCATTCTCTTTCTCAAACAATTTTGCTTCTTTTAAATATGCATAGAATGAATTATTCATTGCAGCAACAAAACCTCTATATCCATTTAAGAAACCTCTTTTGATAATAAATGATTTAAAAAAGGCTAAAGGAAAAACAAGAAGTAATTTAAAAAAAGATGCTTTTTTCCCTTTTTGAAATTTTTCTTCTGCTCGAAGAGAAGAGTATGAGTTAATTTTATTTAAATGAGTTTGAATATCTGTAGTGCCATAATCAAAAATAAAACCATTTGCTTTTTCAACATTACCATTAATTACAATAGATTCATGAACAAGCTTTTCAGGGTAATGACCATTTTCTTTTTTAAAAAAACGAACTCGTCTATTAAACTTTGAACTAGGATGATTAAACTTTCCTAGATACTTACTAGAAATCTTAATATCTAAGCCAGAGATTTTATTATCATTAATAGTCTTGACAATTTCTTCTTTTAATTCTAAACTAAGCTCTTCATCTGCATCAAGATTCAAAACCCACTCTTTTGAACACTTGTTTTTAGCATACTCTTTTTGTGCAGCAAACCCAAGCCAATCATGATGATAAATTAAAGTTGTATACTCTTTTGCAATTTCTAGAGTCTTATCAGAACTACCAGAATCAACAATTACTATTTCAGCGAAATCTTTTACACTTTCACAAACTCTTCGAATATGTTTTTCTTCATCTTTACAAATTATATAAACAGAAGCATTAATCATAATTTATTCCTAACTCTTGATATTTTCAGTTTAAAGTCTACAAAACTTTCTGTTCCTAATATTCCTAATCTTTTAATAGTAAAAATATCATCATCCTTTGAAAAAAGACCTCTTTTAACAACTGTTGCATTTGTGTATCCAGCATCCCTCACAATTTTTACAATGGACTCATCAAATTTTCCATATGGGTATGCAAATGCTTCACATTCTTTTCCTATGATTTTTTCAACTTCTTCTTTTGATTTTATTACTTCATTTTTTAATTGTTCATTATTTATAGTTGATAAATTTACATGGGATAATGTATGAGAGCCAAACTCTATAAGTCCAGATTCATCCATTTCTTTTATTTGTATTGAATTTAATAAGTTTGATATAACTGAAGTATTTTTTGATTCCCAGTGGTTAGTTTTTTGTGTAGGAACTAAATATATCGTAGCTTTAAAATTATATTTTTTTAATATTGGAAAAGCAGTAGTATAATTATCTTCAAAACCATCATCAAAAGTAATCACAAATGATTTCTCAGGAATCACATCTAATTTACTTATTTCACTGGCTGTGTATGATGTCCATTCATTTTCATAAAACCATTTCATTTGTTTTTCAAAATCTTCTGGTTTTACTCTCCATTTATTATGCTTTTCTTTTCCAATATGGGCACTAATACTATGGTACATTAAAACTCTTGCTTTACTAAGACTTTGAGGTTTTCTCCACCAATTATACCTTAGGGATACAGATAGAACAATAATAAATATAATAAAATATATAAAATTAAACATAAAATTTACTTTAATAAGCTTTTATATGCATCTATATATTTTTTTGTAACTTTTTCTACACTATAATCATCTTTACTTTCTTTTATTTTAGAAAAAAGTTTTTGATATTCTTCATAATTATTATTAATTTCATTTAATTTTATAACAAAATCTTCGATAGTATTTTCAAAAACTAAATCTTCTCCAATAATTTCTTTATGATTTGCAATATCTGTTGCTATTAAAACTTTCGCATAAAAAATAGCCTCAATTAAAGCTAAAGAAAGACCTTCTTCACTTGACGAGATTATTTGTAAGTCACTATTGTATATATGATCGTGCACATTATTAACAAACCCCATTAATTTAATTTTTTCTTCCAAATTAAAAGAGGTAATTAAATTTTGTAATTCTTCTTTTTGTTCACCTTCACCTAATATAGTTAAATTATAATCAAAAGTAACTAAAGATAAGGCTTTAATCAAATTGTGAAAACCTTTTACGGGTGCTAGTCTTCCCACAGCAATTATATTAAATTTATTATTACTTGGGAATTCTTTTGTTTCTTTAAAAGGAACACCATTTAAAATTGTAATATTCTTTTTTGCATTTGTATATAACCTTGTTTCATCAGAAACGGCAACACCTAAATCAGCAAGTGCAAATTTTTTCTTTAAAATAGGATTATGTCTAGTTCCAACAATAGGTACCTTTTTCTTCTGAAATAATCTAGAATTGTATATAACTTCTAATTCCTTAGTATTATGAACATGTATAATATCAGGATTAATCTCATTTATAATTTTAGCAATCTTTATTAAGAAAAAAGGATTATATCGATTAGACTCAAAATCTGTTTCAATAAGACTTACATTATCATTAATATAAGGATTAATAGCTTTACTTGTTAATAAAAAGATTTTATGGTCCATGGCCATTTCATTACATAAATCAACACAAACTTTTTCAGTTCCTGCAAATTGAACCCAATGGAGGGTATGTAAAATTTTCATATAGTTTTTCCTTCTTTAAATATATATTTGCTCCATTCATAAGTTTCAGATAATTCATTATTAAAAACAACTTCTAGCATAAACTTTGTGACACGCTTTGAATTAGCAATATTAAATGTTCTACTTTGTCCTGATTCAGCTATTTTTTTAAATTTCTCAGTAGATAAATACTCTTTCAACTTATTAAAACAATCATCAGGATTGTCAAAATAAACAATATCTTTTTCATCTTTATATAGTTTTTCAAAACCATTAATTCTAGGAGAAAAAGTACATATTTTTGAACCTAAAAATTGTGCCATTCTATCTGAAGCACCAAGAAGTTTTTCTTCATTATTCTTTTCAAGTGTATCATCTCGATTAAAATTTATCGCAATTTTTGTTCGGCCTATTGCTTCATGAAAATCATTACCAAAAACTGGTTTATTATTTAATGATGCAAAGATCTCATATTTAATGTTTTCCTTCTCACAAAAATCTTTTAATAATACAGCAAACTTACTTCTAACATCTTCATTATAATCTCTAGCAATATAAATCACATCATTAATTTTATCAAGATTAATATTCTTATCAAAGGCAGGATCTGAAATATTTGGGAAAAAAGAAAAAATTGTTTCAGTATAACGATTAGATAAAGTTTGTAAATCTTTGGCATTTGCATAATAAAATACATCTACAACATTCAGTTTCTCGAAAAAAGCATCATTTTCTTCTAGATGATCAACATACCATTGAATAACTTTTAAATTTGGTAGTAATTTCTTTATTGTAGATATAGTCTCAATAGAAATTTTTTCTGCTTTTGCTAAAAAAAGAACATCAACTTTTATATTCATACAAATATCAATTAGCTTTTTATTCATTTTTTTTAAACCACTATCTTTTATACCTAAAAGCCTTAAATTACGTTCTTCATCTCTATAACTAAAATTATAAACAAAATGGCCATTCTGAGATAATCCATGACTCATCTTACGCTCAAGTCCATAAAAAAAATTTCCATTATCCCTTTCATTAAATATTCCACAATGAACAATTTTAAGATTTTCTTTCATTAATACACCTTTTGTAGTATTCTGTTAAACTGATAATATAATCATCAAAATTAAATTTTTCTTTAAATTTTTTATGCTTTATTTGAAAGTCATTATAATTAGTATTATAGTTATAATATATTTCAGAGATTTTATCAGAAAAGTTATCTATTAAAGATAAATACTTATTATCTAAAACCTCAATTATACCACCGACTGGAGTAGAAATAATAATAGGACTGTAGAGTATTCCTTCAATTAAAGTAATAGGAAAACCTTCTGTATGAGAAGAGATAACTTGTAAATCACTATTTAAAAGTTGCTGTTCAATATTATCTTGAAAACCAAGTAAAGAGACTTTATTATTAAGACTTTTCTCCTCAATAAGTTTTTCTAATTCTAGTCTTTGCTTACCTTCACCTATAATATTTAACTTGAAATCAAAATCTAATTTTGAAACTTCTTTAATAAGTTTATCATAGCCTTTTATTGGATCTAATCTGCCAACAGCAGTAATAGTAAAATGCTTACTCTTTTGTGTTTCTAAGTCCTTGATCTTAGTTCCAAAATATATAACTTTACTCGAATGAGTTATTGTTTTTGAAACCTCTAAAGATACACTTATAACATTTGTTAGTTTATTAAATATTTTTCCTTTACGAGTATTATGTTTTGTGGCAATATGATTAAATTTAATAAGCTTGTTTAATCTATGAGTAATTTGGGTTGCTTTTGCGCCATGAGTATGAATAATATCATAGCCTTCTATTAATTTACTAATCTCTAAATATAAAAAAGGGTTATATCTCTTATCAAAAGATTTATACTCAACAGTTCTAACCTCACTTGAAAGTTTATCTTTATATTCACATCCAAAGGGAACTATCAATAAACATTGATTATTTTTACAAAGTCCATTTAGTGTATCTATTACAACCTTTTCAACACCTCCATAAATTGAGGAACACGAGAAATAGCATATTTTCATTTTTCTACCTTTTTTTAAGTTCATCATTATTTTTAAAAGTATCAGAATACACAAAGAAAACGAATATAGTTAGGAAACTTAATAATTCTTTAGAATAAAAAGCACCAAAATCAAATTGAGTAATTACTAGAAAATATGTTGCCATAGGAAATAAAATAAAATTTTTATTTATATATATTTCTTTTAATACTATAAATATAGTATAAAAACAAGATATTAACCCAAATAAACCTGTATATATGAGTATCTCTAAAACCATATTATGAGGATCTGGAAATTTATGAAGATATAAATCTGGTAAATTTAGCCAAGAATCTATACCATATCCAAAAATCTTTTTCTCTAGAATAAGGTTTATAGTATGAATCCAAATTTCAAACCTTTGACTAGAATATCCTTCCAGTAATAAATCAACTCTTTTCTGAAGAAAATCTATATTAAAATATAATAAAATAAGTATAGAAACACATATTAAAAAATAGATAAAATCACGGACTTTTAAATTTTTAAATTTAAATATAACAAATATTAATGATGCACAAATTGTTGCTACCCAAGATGATCTAGAAAGAGAAAAAATTAAAAAGAAAAGAAAAATAAATAAAAGAAAAATAGATAAAGTTTTATTTACTTTTGTTAGATATAAACTTAATACAAATGCCATACCTAAAAATAAACCAAAAGCATTCCTACTATTTAATGTTCCACTTAAACCATTAACTAAACTATCATTGCCAATTAATAATTGAAATAATGAAGTTAAACTCAACAAAATAAAAGATAATAAAAGGAAACTAATTATTTCCTTCTTTCTAAAAAAATCTATTTTAAAAAAATAAGATAACAGAATAAAAACTAAACCATACCTAATAATAAACATATATATTAAGTGCCATGATTTATTATTTAATAACTCAAGGTTAAGTATATTAGACAGGACCATTGAAAATATTATAAAAAAGAACCCTATAGATAAAGGAATTGATTTAAAAAAAAATTCCTTTAATACATTTATCTGTTTTGTTTTAAAAACATGAAATACAAAAAATATAATTAATGAAATAGTCGATATTTGGTAAATAGCATTTTTAAAAGGAATAGACAGTATCCAAATAAATAAAAGTAATTTGAATAAATTTTTATATAAATCATTAGTTATTAGACTCATCTTGACTTAACCTTGTTCATTTTTAAAATAAAGCTTAATAAAGACTGTCTTCCACTTATCATAATTCTTGGAATTTCGAATTTTTTATATTTATCATTTTTATAAACATCAACTACTGTCGTTGTTCCATTAAGGTAAGAGCTTTTTTCAACTAAAGAAATATCTTCTCCATCAAAAAAACCAAAAGGGTAAGCAAAAGATTTGCAAGTAATACTAAATACACTTTCAAGTTTACTTTTAGATTCGAGAATTTGTTTTTCTTTTTCTTCTTTGCTTAAACTTGGTAAATTAGAATGATCTAAAGTATGAGATCCTATTTCAATTAAACCACTATTAATCATTTCTTTTAGTTGTTCATTAGAAAGCATTTTTTCTTGATTTAATTCATCAGAAGATTTATTAAGATCTTTATCTGTAGCCCAATTTTTATTAAACCTATTTACTACAACATAGATAGTCGCCTTAAAATTATACTTTTGTAATAAAGGAAAAGCTTCTGTATAGTTATCCTCATACCCATCATCAAAAGTAATTACAACAGATTTAGAAGGAATAACATTAAGCTGTACTAATTCAGATAATGTGAAACTTTTCCAACCATTCTTACTAAGCCATTTTAATTGTTTTTCAAATTCTACAGGTTTTACTCTTAATCTATTAAACTTTGATTGTTTTTTAGGTAAATGATCCGATATCATATGATACATAAGAACTCTTGGATATTCAAAAGAAACATTTTTTCTCCACCATGAAAACCGTAATGAAAAAATTATAAACAAAATAATAAACAAAATAACAAATATATAAATCAATTTAGTCCTTTATACACATCGAGATTACTTTTAATCATATTATTTAAAGAAAATGTATTAGAAATATATGAATAACCATCAAATTCTAAGTCCATTGCTTTTAAAATTTTATTAGATAAATCCATATCGTCCCCTATTTCAAAAAAGTAGCCATTTATGGAATCAATTATAATATCTTTTACACCTCCATGATTTGTGGCTATAACAGGGGTATTCATTGCAATTGATTCAGCAACTGCTCGACCAAAACTTTCAGGTTTTTTTGAACTACTCACAACAACATCACTTAAAGAATAAATTTCTGCAATTTTACTTTGACTTCCTGTAAAAATAATATTCTCTTCTAAATTAAGTTCTTTAATTTGTTTTTTTAAAGAGTTTAAATAATCTTGTTTATCTACTCTTACTCCACCAACTATTAAAGCTTTAATATTAATATTCTTATTTTTTAAAATATGTATAGCATTGATAAAAGTTTCATAATCTTTTAACTGAGTTATTCTACCTACTGAAGATACTACAAGTTTATCGTTAAGATTATATTCTTTTTTAAAAGAAGAAATAAAAGATAAATCAAGTCTATTGCTATTAAATAGTTCTAAATCAACACCTCGAGGAATTACTGTTATTATATTATCATGAATTTGATAATGTTTTTGAATATATTTTTTAATAGAATTACTTACACAAATAACCGCATCTGCTTTTGTCATTATCTTACTATAAAAACTAACTGAGTTAAATCCATGAACAGTAGAAATTACTTTTATATTTAATTTTTTATTTGCTAAATATACAAGCCAAGCAGGAACCCTACTTCTTACATGAATAATATCAGCTTTTACTTCTTTTAATATTTTCTTTAAAGCACTTACTCTTTTATAAATACTTAAAATATTTTTACTACATACATCAAACTTAATATGTATCCCACCATCAAGTTCAATTTGAGATACAAGTTTTCCACCATTACTAATAATAATAGATTCTAAACCTTTTTTAACATATTCACGGTTCAGTTCTACCACACCTCGCTCAACTCCACCTTCATTAAGCTCTGGTAATATTTGTACTACCCTCATATTTTAATATCTTTTAATAATTCTGAGAAATCAACTTTTTTATCAATCTTATTAACTATTTCTGCTAATTTATGAAATTTTGTATTATTCTTTTTACTATCAAGTTCTATGATATTTACTTTTGCATTAGTATTTGCTCTTGCTTCGCTTATCATTGAAGTAGAATCAATTGTAATAAATAGTTCATCACAAACTTCAATAAAGTCACCAATTGGATTGATATTAGGTTCTTTAGAATATATTAACTTGTAATCAAAGTCATAAGATTCAATTAAAGCCTCAACTTCTTCACTAGTTCTTCTTGAAGTTGTTACATATTTTTTATAATCTGAAAACTTTGAAAATATAAAATCTAATTTTTCTTTTATTTTTTTCTCATTCATAGAGAATATTTTATTATCTCCACCTATTACAATAGCAAGGGATTTTTTATCTTCAATCTTTTTAATATATCCCTTTGCTTTTGAAAAAGATATATTAAGAGGTATTTTGATTATATTATTTAAATCAGGTGTTTTATCATGTTCTTGAGCAATAATATGATCAAAAGTAGAGTATTTATAAGATTTAGGAAACATTAAAACAATAGATTTAATATTGCATTTATTAGCTATAAATTTATTAAAATAATAAGTATTTGATCCAGTAGAGACAACCGCATCATAAAATTCTAAATAATATTTTCTATATTCTACAAATAATGCATCTGTGTAAAAATCTACTTTATCGTAAACATATGATAAAAGTTTTTGTGCTTTATTTTTAAACTTTACTTCTAAAATATCATAACTAATATTTTTGATATTACAAAATGCAATTGATTGATTTAAATGTCCAGGTTTGCCATCGCTAATTATTAAAATTCTTTTCATAAATCTCTTTGTAGTGGCTCTTAAATCTCTTATGAGGCCAGAACCATTGTTTTTTATCTTCTCGAATTATAGCAGATATTGCATTAGCTTGCAATTGAGATAATTTTTTTAAGTCACATTCTTCATCTTCTGTTTTATCAAAAGATATAGGATCATATATTTTTATTTTATATTTGTAATCATCTTTATTAAAAATAGCTACAGGAACTAAAGTTGCATTAAACTTTCTAGCTAAAACTGATGATGTAGTTGTTTGATAAGCTTTTACACCAAGAAAATCAACTTCACTACCTTCTCTAGCATTAATATTCTGATCAATAATCAACGAGACAGTTTCTTTTTTCATTAATGCTTTTACAAGTTTTTTTACAGCACCCGTTCTGAAAATAATTTTAGAACCAGAAGCCTCTCTTGCTTTTACAATAAATTCATCAATTTCTTTAAAGTTAGATTCCCTTGCAACTTGATGTATTGGTAATACAAACTTATTTAAATAACAGCTTAGCATTTCCATATTTCCAAAGTGTGCAGAGATTAAAAGAATTGGTTTTTTCTCAGCTCTAAGTTTTTCTAAGATTTCTACATTTTCTATTTCAATATTTTCTTTTAGCTCAGCATCAGAAACATCTAAATTTTCAATCATTGATTGTGCCCATAAAAGCATATTAAAATAAGAATATTCTTGTATTTCTTTTATTTCTTCATCAGAGATTTTATCTTTAAAAACTAATTTTAAATTAGCTTTTATAATTCTATTCGTTTTATTAGCAAATAAAAATGTAAGTTTCCCTAATAGTTTAAAAAAACCTCTTCTTAAAAGACGAGGCATTTTTCGTAAAACAAACACTAGCCCTAAAAAAAGTTTGTATGCAATTTTATTCTTCATTAAATTAACTCTATATTTAATTCTTTTGGTAATTCTAGTTTTTCAATATTTGATTCAATTAAAAAAGTTTTATTTGATAAATCAATCTTTAATAAATCATTTTCAAAAGTGTATACAACCTTTGGTCTAGATAAATCTTGATTTACTGCAATATTTAATGAAATCATAAAAGACATCCATTGCATTACTTCTAATTTTGGAAGTAGTTCTTCATATAAAGCTAAATCTTTTTTTGAAGGTAATGACTTCTTTGAAAATTTAATTGTATGAGCTGTTACTACTCTTGAAGTATGTAAGAAGTCATAATTTAAACCATTTAAAATGTAATCGAATGCATTATCATTAGATTTATAGAAGTTTAGTGTTGAACCAATAGAATGAAGCTTAGAAGCCACTACTAATAATGTTCTATATTTATCCTCTAAATTATGCATAGGTTTTAAAACATCAAATATTTTTCCTGCATTTGAACCTAGATATGCACTTTGTTTTTCATCTATTTGAAATCTGTCTAATAATGACCGTACACTTACATTGAAGTTCTCAGGAAATTTACCATTAGAATTTCGAAGAAGATCATTTAAGTAAACACCTTCTCTAACACCTGCACCAGAAGTAATTACTTTTGAAATATGTAATTCTTCTAATATAGTTTTAAAAATAAAAGTACCTTCTTTGATAGTATCAAATCTATCTTTTTTAACACCAAGATTTTTTAACTCATTGTTATCAGATGCTTCAATAATACTATCTAAGAAATCTAATTCCTTAGAAACTTTATATTTATAACCATGAAGAATATCAAGAGGATAATCATTTCTTTTCATAATAAGTTTAGATACAGATCTAATACTTCCACCAATACCTACAGCAGTATCAGGTACTTCTATATTTAGTTCAAAAATCTTTCTTAAATTATCTAAAATATAAGCTTTTGCACCATCAATATCATTTTTGTTAAAGAACAATTCTTTCATACGAACAGTTCCGATATTTAAAGATATAGATTTTTCAATCTTTCCATCTTTAATAAATGAAAATTCAGTTGAACCTCCACCAATATCAACAGTAACAAAATTATTTTGATGTACAAGATTTAAAGCAGCAACTCCACCAAAAAAAGCTTCTTTTTCACCGTCAATAACTTTGATACTTAAACCAAAGTCTTTTTTAACTTTTGATAAAAAAACTTTTGCATTAGGAGCATCTCTAAGTGCTGATGTAGCTACACAAATTACTTTGCGAGATCTTAAAGATTTTGATATATTTAAAAAAGACTTCAAAGATTCATAGGCTCTTTTCATAGGTTCTTCTTGAAGGTTACCATTATTTTCATAACAGCCCTCAGAAATTTTCACCCTACTTTTCGTTTCATTTATTAAATTAAATGCAAACCTACTACTCTTCTGAAGAACAACCATTCGCATTGAATTTGATCCAATGTCTATAATAGTTGTGACTTTAGCCATTAAACTTCTTCTTCCATTAATTGTTCATACTTGAACTTTAGCTCTTCCATAGTCTCTTGATTATCAGGATCTATAATAATACAATCAACCGGACATACTTCAACACATGAAGGTTCTTCATAATGACCCACACATTCAGTACATCTATCTGAATCAATTATATATATTGGATCACCCTCTTCTATAGCATAATTTGGGCACTCTTCTCTACATGCATCACATGCAATACAACTATCAGTAATAATTAAAGACATAAAACCTATTCCTAAGTAAAATTTATATGTTGGAGTTATAACCTATTATTCTTTAATAATTTCTTTAATCAAGTTAAATTTATGCTTATTTTTAGATATAAGTAAAAAATTGTGCGTTTTGTATATAAAAAGTTCATTACAAATGTATAATGATGCTGCAATATCAAATTCTCTAATATCACCTGCAAAAAGGACAAAATCGTAACTTCGTGCATTGCTTAGAGACAAGGCAACAGCTCCAGGTGATCTATATTTAATACTATTATCATGTAGTTTCTGACAAAGTTTAGGGTATCTATAAGCCCTTTCAAATATACCAATTTTTGAATTATTTTTAGAAAAATTATTTAAAATAGGTCTATTTAAAAAGTTTATTTCTTTTATATTTTCATCAAATGCCTTATATATTAATGTAGCACTTACAAGGTTGCAAACAAAACCTGCAATAATTTTTTCATTATTTCTAAGTGCAACTGATGTACCATAATAAGGTAAATTTGATACAAAATTATCACTTCCATCAATAGGATCAATAATAATGTCAAAACTACTATTATTATCAATAAAACCACACTCTTCTGAAAATATATTTCCAAAATCATTTAAGTACTTAATAAATAAGTTTTCAGCATACAAATCAATTTTTAATGAGTTATCACCACCAAAACCAGTGGTATTAGAATAAGTTAAATCATCATTAGTTAGATGATTGTTTATATAAGTATAAAGTTCTTTATTAGCTTCTATTACAGCGTTTATAAAAGAGCTTTTATAAACATCTGTAATAGTTATACTCATAAAACTTAAGCTAAGTTGTTTATGATTGTTCTAGCTGCATCTCTACCATCTGCAGCAGCAGTTACCGCTAAGTGAGCACCTCTTTGACAATCTCCACCTGCATATACTTTTGTATTTGAAGTTTTGTAAGAAGTAGTTTCAATTCCACCCCATGAATTAGTATCAACATTTAAGTCTTTTAAGAAAGAAGGAACTTCAGGAGAGAATCCTAATGCCATAATTACAACATCAGCTTCTTCAATATATTCACTACCATCATTAATTACAACTTTTTGTCTTCCTGATGCATCTGGTTCAGACATAGAAGTAGTTAATAACTCAACACCAGTTGCTATTCCATTGTCAACAACAACAGATTTAGGTGATACATTAAATACATATTCTACACCCTCTTCTTTTGCATTAACAACTTCTTTTTTACTTCCTGGCATATTGGCTTCATCTCTTCTGTATAAACATTTAACAGACTTAGCTTTTTCTCTAACTGATGTTCTAACACAGTCCATAGCAGTATCTCCACCACCAATTACAACTACATTTTTATCTTTAACATCAATAAATTCAACATCTTTTCCAAGATTTCTTTTTTGAATTCCAGTTAGTAATTCCATAGCTAAATGAACATTAGAAGCTTTTTCACCTTCAATACCAGCATATCTACCAGCAGTTGCTCCAATTCCTAAATAAATTGCATCAAATTCAGATTCTAAATCTTTTGCAGCTTTATCTTTTCCAATTTCGCAGTTTAAGTGAAGTTTCATACCAGCTTCTAATAACCAGTTAATTCTTCTATCTACTGTTGTTTTATCAAGTTTGAATCCTGGGATTCCATACATTAGTAATCCACCAGCTCTATCAGATCTCTCGAACATTTCAACACCGTAACCTTTTCTTAAAAGGAAAGTTGCAGCTGAAATCCCAGAAGGTCCAGAACCGATAATAGCTACTTTTTTATCTACTTTCTTATCAGTAAATTTAGGTTTCATTCCTTTAGCAAAGGCTGTTTCAGAAATATGAGTTTCAATTGCACCAATTGAAATAGCACCGTGTCCAGTATTTAATGAACAAGCACCTTCACAAAGTACATCTTGAGGACAAATTCTTCCTAAGATTTCAGGGAAAGGAGATGTTTCATTTGATAAAGCAAATGCTAAATCAGGATTTTTAGTAGCTGTTTGTTTTAACCATGCTGGAATAAAGTTTCCTAATGGACATCCAGTATGACAGTATGGATCACCACACTGCATACATCTGTCAGCTTGCTCTTTAGCTCTTGATTTTCCAAATACTTGATATACTTCACCATAATCTTTTAATCTTTGAAGTACATCTCTTTTCTCTGGGTTTATTCTTTCAAATTTAGTAAAGTTTAACATCTTAATCTCCCTCGTCCGGATCTAATGGTAACACTGTCATATTTTTAGGTTTTACCATCCAGAAGTTTCTAATTTCTGCTCTAAAGTTATCTAAAATATTTTGAGCTGCATCACTTTCAGTTTCATGAACATAATCTAAAAGTAATCTTTTTAGATATAGTCTTTCTCTTTCAGTATCATCAGTATCAATTCTTACAGCTTCAATTAACTCTTGGTTCATTTTATCTACAAATGATTTTTCTGGATCATAAACAAATGATAAACCACCAGTCATACCAGCACCGAAGTTAATACCAGTGTTTCCTAAGATTACAACAATACCACCTGTCATATATTCACAAGCATTATCTCCCGTACCTTCGATTACAGAAATACATCCTGAGTTTCTTACACCAAATCTTTCACCTACAGATGCTCTAATGTAAAGTTTTCCACCAGTAGCTCCATATAAACAAGTATTTCCACCACCAGCAAATTCTTGACCTTGATGCATTGGATTAATGATGATTTTACCACCATTCATTCCTTTACCAACGTAATCATTAGCAGCACCATCTAAATGTAAGTTCATACCCTTAGAAAGGAAAGCACCGAATGATTGACCAGCAATACCTTTTAAGTTAATATTGATTGAGTTATCTGGTAATCCAGCATCTCCATAGAATCTAGCAATTTCACCAGAAATTAATGCACCAAATGATCTATTTAAGTTAGTAATTTCAGTATTAACTTTAATAGGTGAGTTTGGATTC
>Ga0193952_1000169_pt1 | contig 27139 bp, 17 predicted proteins | sample BB_3_MG_FD_140368 | JGI IMG/M metagenome (GOLD analysis project Ga0193952, IMG submission 140368) | Microbial mat bacterial communities from the Broadkill River, Lewes, Delaware, United States - BB_3_MG | ecosystem: Environmental > Aquatic > Freshwater > River > Microbial mats | place: USA... | reverse complement strand
CAGAACAAAAACTAATCTACGACCTGGTTTTTAAAGCCCAAGAAGCTGGGATTAAAGCGTATAAAGTTGGTGCTAAAATGGACAAACCCAATGCAATAGCAAAAAAAATAATAAATAAAGGTTTGGCAGATTTGGGAATTATTGCAACTGAAAAAACAAGACATCCATATTTTCCTCATGGCACTTCACATCATATAGGTCTAGATGTGCACGATCCAGGAAATTATAATAAGTTTGAAGAACATATGGTAGTTACAATGGAACCAGGAATTTATATTCCAGAAGGCAGTGATTGTGATGAAAAATGGTGGGGAATTGGCGTTCGAATTGAAGACGATATTTTAATTACTAAAAACGGTCCTATAAATTTATCTGCAATAGCACCTAGAACATCTGAAGAAATTGAAGCAACAATGCAATTACCTAGTGTATTAGATGGTTTTGTATTGCCAAAATTAGAATAAGCTTTATTAATTTAAAACCAAATTATTCTAATAATTAATAATATCTTTAGAAGTAAACTTTAACGTTATGGGAACTCATAGAAATAAATTTAATTCAATAAAACAATTAGTACTTTTTTTAGGTGCTTGTTTAATCATTTTTTCTTGTGAATCGGAAAAAGAGTTTAGCTCTATTAAAACTATTAACTGGAAAAAAAGAACTGTTGAGTTGACCAATAAAGATTCGCTTATATCTGGACAAACTTATTTATCGGTGTATTCTCAAATATACAGTAGCACAGAGCATAGAACGCATAATTTAACGGTTACAGTTAGTATGAAAAACATAAATTTAAAAGATTCTATTTTTATAGAAAAGGCTACTTATTATAATACTAAAGGCGATTTAATTAGAACTTATTTTAATAAACCAATTTATTTAGCACCCTTAGAAACAGTAGAAATTGTAATTGATGAAGTTGATAAACAAGGCGGAACTGGTGCAAATTTTGTTTTTGATTGGAAAAAGAAATCAATTGTAAATGACCCTCATTTTGAAAGTGTTATGATTTCTACTTCTGGACAACAAGGAATTTCTTTCACCTCGCAAGGAATTAAAATTGAATAGTATATACGCAGTAAATATTTAAAGTTATTCAAAAAAAACAAAGTAATTTTAATTCCAAGATTTATATTTTTTTCAATTCAATAAAGGCTAATTAGTCTAATTTTTTTACAATAAATATGTTTTTTTATTAAAATAAACAACTTTTTTAGATAATTACAAACCTTTTGAAGATCTTATAAAATGGATGTTTTTACTAATAAATGGTATGTTTTTTACAACAAATGGTAATTTTTATTGTTTTTTCTTGGTTTGTATATTAATATTGTATACATTTGATGTATAAATTTAAAGCAATTAAAGAGTATAACCCCAAAAAGAAAATATAAACCCCAAACCCCTTAACCCCACAATACCTACAATAAATAAATCAACCCTAATTACCTAACCCCAAAACCCCAAAAAGATGAAAACTTCTATCTTTAACCTATCCTCACTGTTTCTTTTATCAATTATTTTATTTTCATGCTCCGCAGAAGATGATGGTATCTATTTTAATGAAAACGAAGAAATAGTTAATACTATTAATGTAAGTTATTCTGATATTGAATATGAAATTTTAGACTTGGTAAATGATCATAGAGCAAGTCTTGGTTTGTCAACCCTTACTAAATTAAATATAATTTCAGGAGAGGCAGATGTTCATACAGAATATATGATTAAAACTAATTCTGTTAATCACGATAATTTTAACAAGCGAGCTCAAAATTTAATGACAAATGCAGGTGCAAAGATTGTAGGAGAAAATGTAGCTTATGGATTTAGCTCGGCTCTAGGTGTTTTTAATGGCTGGTTAAAGAGCGATGAACATAGAAAAATTATTGAAAACCCAAGTTATACTCATTTTGGTATTTCAACAAATACAAATTCTGAAAATAGGAATTATTTTACTCAAATTTTTATTGAAAAATAACAATTAATAAACCTAATTTGTTTAACCCCTAGAAATTTAAATTATGAAATCAACCTCACAAAAGTTAACGATCTTAGACTCTCATTTAAAGCTTGTTAAGAGTAGTTTTGAAAGCAAAGATTCTAACAAAGAAGCTGTTAATAGAATTTACATAAATACTTTAATACCTGGTTTTACGTATGTCAATCATTTAGGAGAATTAAGTATGCCTAAAAAATGTATTTTGTTATAGGTTTAAATTAAATAGTTGTCCCCACAACGGTAGTTTTAAACTTAAATAATGTCCCCAGGTGTCCCCACAACGGTTATTATTAAAAATTACGATTGTCGTCCCCACAACAATAATAATTAAAAAGAATTAAAGTTCTCTATTCAGAGTAAAAAAATCAAATTTATTATATCAGGAAATTATTATTCAGGTTTTACTTGAACAAAAATTTTATTGGGGAAAATCAGGGAAGTCTATATGCACTTGTAAGGGGTTACAAAGTGTAAGAATAGCTTCCCTTATTTGTTATTATAATATTTAATATTTTTTGTTGAATTAAAGATATTTACTTTTTATTAAAAAGTTAGAACTTTTCAAAAACTCCCAATCCAAATAAGGCAAAATCGTATTTAACAGGATCAATTTTATTTATTTTTCGTAGTGAATTATCTAATTCTGTTAACGCTTTTGCATCGTTTTGCTTTCTAGTTAATAATCCTAATTTACGTGCTACATTTCCAGAATGTACATCTAACGGACACGATAAAATGGCAGGAGAGATCGTATTCCAAATTCCAAAGTCTACACCAGCTTTATCATTTCTAACCATCCATCTTAAAAACATATTAATCCGTTTTGCAGCAGAGCCTTTTAGCGGATCAGAAATGTGTTTTTTTGTGCGTTCTGTGTATGGAATTTCAAAAAAAAGTTGTTTTAATTTATGAATTGCAGGTTGCGTTGATGTTTTTGTTGAGTAATTAGAAAACACACTTTCTAAACCGTTGTGGTTTTTATAAATATGCTGCAATGCTTTCATAAAATAAGTAGCATCTAAACTATTAAAAGTTCTATGTACAAAACCTTCAAAATTATTTAAATGGTGTTGTTTGTGATTCATCACAAAATCGTATGGAGAATTTCCTAATAAATCCATCATTTTTTCTGAATTTTTGATAATCATTTTTCGGTTTCCCCAAGCAATTGTTGAAGTTAGAAAACCAGATATTTCAATATCTTCTTTTAATGTAAACTGATGCGGTATTTGTATTGGATCACTTTCAATAAACTTTGGTTGGTTGTATTCCAGTACTTTAGTGTCTAAGAATTCTTTTAGTTCTGTTGTATCCAATGTTATGCTATTTAACGTGAAATTTACAAAAATAAATTATATGCCAATTGTATTCAATTCTAACAGTTAAAATAATTGTTATAATTGCTAGAATTATTAAAATCCAAAAAAGAGGAAGTACAAATCGAATCCATTTACCATAAGAAATTCTTCTTATTCCAAGCATAGCTATTAGTCTTCCATTAGTTGGAATTATCATATTCGAAAATCCATCAACAAAAACAAATGTAAGTACAGTCGTTTGTCTAGAGATATCTAATAAATCTAATAGTGGACTCATTAGTAGTATTTAAACTAATGCTTTACCAGAAGTAGCAGAAGTATAATTTAAACTTTTAAACTGCCTTTTTTAGGTAATTAATTTAAGTAATAGTTTGTATGGTTGTATCATTTTCCGAAGCCCACTCAGTCCATGAACCATCATAAACTGCTTTTGGGTTTTTAGAAACAAGCTCGCTGGCAAGCATTAAAATGCAGGCAGTTATTCCAGAACCACACGTAAAAATTAACGGATTATTATCTAGTTTTAAGGTTTTAAATATTTCTGTTAGTTTTTTTTCTGATTTAAATTTACCATTTTCAAGAACTTGAGAATAAGGTAAATTTATAGAATTTGGAATATGTCCACTTTTTAAATTAGGTCTTGGGTCAGGAGAGGTTCCGTTAAATCTTCCTTCAGATCGTGCATCAATTACTATAGCGGTTTTAGTTTTTAAATTTGTTTTTATAGCTTCAATATCTTTTACTAACTCTGGATGAAATGTCGCTTCAAAATCACCTTGATTGTAAGTGTTTTTTACAATTGGTTCTAATTCAAATCCTTCACTATTCCAAGCGGGTAATCCACCATCTAAAACAGCTATAGTGTTATGTCCCATAGTTTTAAATAACCACCAAACTCTTGGACTAGTATAGATTCCTAGGTTATCATAAACAACAATTTTACTGGATTTATTGATGCCGAGTTTTCTACATTCTTGCTCAAATTCCTTCGCGCTTGGAAGCATATTTGGTAGTACTGTATCTTTTTTGCTAAACGAATTTTTTAAATCAAAAAAACGAGTATTTTTAATTTGTAATCCTTCAAATTTAGTTTTTAAATCAAATTTATTATTTTTTTGACTTGCATCTAAAATAATTAAATCAGGATTGTTTAGGTTTTTATGTAACCAGTTTACAGATACTATATTATTTTTCATAGAGACAAATTGTTTATAGTTTGTGTAAATATACGCTCAATTTTAATTTAAAAATAATAATTAATTCTTGTTATTTAGTATTATTCTATATTAAAACCATACATATTATGCTTTAAAAAAATGTTTATTTTAGTAAACAAATTTTATTTAATCAACTTAATCACAATTTTATGAATTATATTAAAAATAAAAGTTGGATATTTTCAACTATTTTATTGTTGTTTTTTATTTTTTCTACGCAACAAACCATTGCTCAAAAAAGAAAAAAGAAAACCGACAAAACTTCACAACAATTCGAATTTAACAGCCAAACATTAAACATGTTTAGCTTTAGAAGTATTGGTCCAGCTGCTTATTCAGGAAGAATTTCAGATTTTGCAGTAAATCCAGATAATCCTTCAGAATATTATGTAGGTGTAGCATCAGGTGGTTTATGGAAAACTATAAATCACGGAACAACTTTTGAGCCAATTTTTGATAAAGAATCTATTTTTTCTATAGGTTGTTTGGCAATGGATCCCAATAATTCTAATGTAGTTTGGGTAGGAACAGGAGAAAATAACACACAACGAAATTTAGCGTATGGAGATGGTGTTTATAAAACAACCGATGGCGGAAAAACGTTTGCCAATATGGGGCTTAAAACAAGTTCTCAAATTGGAAAAATTATGATTGACCCAAGAAATAGTAACGTTGTTTATGTTGCTGCTCAAGGTCAGGCTTGGGGACCAGGAGGTGAAAGAGGTTTGTACAAAACTATTGATGGTGGAAAAACATGGAATAGAATTTTAGAAATTGGAGAATATACTGGAGTTTCGGATATGGAAATGGATCCTAGAAATCCAGATGTTTTATATGCCGCTTCGCATCAAAGAGAACGTAGGGTATATTCTAAAATTAATGGTGGACCAGAATCTGCAATTTATAAATCTGAAGATGCTGGTGTAACTTGGAGAAAATTAACTAAAGGATTGCCTTCAGGTGATGTTGGAAGAATTGGTTTGGCTCTTTCTTCTAACCCAGAAATTTTGTATGCTGTAATTGAACTTCCTGGAAATAAAGGAGGAATTTATAGATCTAATGATAGAGGTGAAAGTTGGGAAAAAAGAAGCAATAAAGTTTCTAGTAGTCCACAATATTATAACGAATTGTATGCAGATCCTGTAGATCCAGACTTAATAATTTTAATGGATACCTATAACGGACTTTCAGATGATGGTGGGAAAACTTGGGAAAATATTGAAGGTAAAAATAAACACGTAGATAGCCATGCGCTTTGGATAAATCCAGAAGATACCAATCACTATTTAGTAGGTTGTGATGGTGGAATTTACGAAAGTTATGACAGGGCTAAAACTTGGCAGTTTAAAAGTAATTTACCAATAACTCAATATTATCATGTTAGAACAGATAACGACTATCCTTTTTATAATGTTTATGGAGGTGCACAAGATAACGGTTCGTGGTTTGGACCTTCTCAAACGCACCGAAGACATATTGTAAATGCAGATTGGACATACACTATTGGAGGTGATGGTTATTTATCGATTCCAGACCCTGAAAATCCAGATATTCATTATTGTGAATCTCAATATTGTGGATTAAGAAGATATGATAGAACTACTGGAAATAGTATTTCAATTAAGCCGCAACCTGCTGAAGATGAGGAGTATAATTGGAATTGGAACACGCCGTATTTTATCAGTAAATTTAATAATAAAACACTTTATGTAGGTGGAAATTATGTGCTAAAAAGCACAGATATGGGTGGGACATGGAAAAAGGTAAGTGGCGATATGACTAGAGGAATCGATCAAAATTCTTTACCAATGATGGGGAAAATGTGGCCACCAGAAGCTGTTGCAAAAAATATGTCGACTTCTAAGTTTGGAAATATTTTTGCCTTGGCAGAATCTCCTTTAAAACAAGGAATGTTGTATGTTGGAACAGATGATGGACTGATTTGGACTTCAGAAAATGATGGTGAAAATTGGATGCGTTACGATAAATTTACAGGCGTTCCAGAAATGACGTTTGTGAATTATATTTTACCTTCGCAACATACACAAGGTACTGTTTATGCTTGTTTTGATGGTAGAAAAAATAGTAGTGATTTTACACCTTATTTAATTAAAAGTACCGATAATGGTAAAACGTGGTCTTCAATAGCTTCAAACTTGCCTTCGGGAACTGTGTATTGTATTCAAGAAGACCACGTAAATCCGAATATTTTATTTATAGGAACAGAATGGGGTGTTTGGACTACTATTGACGGTGGAAAAAAATGGGTTCAAATTAAAAAAGGAATTCCGACTATTCAAGTAAAAGATATTACAATTCAAAAAAGAGAAAATGATTTAGTAGTCGCTACTTTTGGTAGAGGGTTTTATGTTTTAGATAATTATGCGTCATTAAGAGAATTAGCTTCTTCAGTTGAAGAAAAAGAAGCACATATTTTTGATATAGATGAAACTTTATTGTATTTCCCATCTAGCAATTTAAATTACCAAGGCGAAGTTTATTTTAGAGCAAAAAATCCTGACCCTGCTGTTAATTTTGAATATTATGTAAAAAATGGCTTTGAATCTTTGAAACAAAAAAGAATTAAAAAGCAAAAAGCTTCAGAAAAATCAGGAACTTATTATTATCCTTCAGAAGAAGAGTTACGACTTGAAAGTGATGAAATAAAACCAAACTTAGTTTTTACAGTTTATGACAATGCAAATAGTATTGTTCGTAAAATTGAAGCGCCACTTAAAAAAGGATACAACAATGTTACTTGGAATTTAAGTTACTTAACAAATAGAGGTATTAAAGTTCCACCAGGAACGTATAAAGTAGCGCTAGATAAAAATGAAAACGGAACATTTACACGTCTTGTAGAGCCAACATCATTTAAAGTAATTTCTTTACCAAATGCATTAGGAACTCCAAATTATGAAGCTAATTTTAACTTCTTAAAAGGGGTGTACGATTTAAATGCAAACGTAACTGCCGCTAATGGAAAAATAAAAGATATGAATACTAGAATTTCTAATATGAAAACAATTCTAGAAAAAACACCTGTTGAAGCAAATACACTTGTAAATAGGTTAAATGAAGCTCAAAAGGAAGTAGCTAAAGTAGCTAAAATAATTGTTGGAGGATTTGGTGCTAAGAATTCTGTTGCGTCTCGTAATAGATATGCTTTGTATACCACAAGTTCTGCTCAAGTTAATATTACTGGAGCACAAAAAGAGCAATTTAAATTAGCAAAAGATGCTTTTAATAGTGTTTCAGGTAAGTTGGATGACTTATTTACAGTTAAAATTCCAAGCCTTGAAAAAGAGTTTGAAAATGCAGGAGGGGTGTTGTTTAATATTTCTTCGCAACGAAGATATTACGAAGAGTAAATTGTAAATTTAAGTTTATAAAATTACAAACGCAGTTAAGTAATCTATTTATTGAAACTAGATTGTTTTACTGCGTTTTTAAATAATGTGTAGTTTGTATTTACTTTTCTAAAATGCCTTTTTTAACACTATTTTTAATAAGTTCTAAAGCATAATCCCATAGTTTTGTTGAACCATTTCTTATTACCTTTTAATAAATCAATTTTAGTGTTTGAGTATTTAATACAATTGCCATTATTGCTAAATGCCAGCTCTAGCTATGTTAAGCGTCATTCTCATTTCGGTCGCTGTTAAATAATTTTGTTCGTCTTTGAATATATTTTATTTTATCAATTTCTTTGATGAACGCTATTTGCTTCAGAAAATTATCGTTTCCCATTTTAGTTTAATATGTTAAATTTTAAATAGTTCTTTTTTAGTGTTTTTTATTTTGACGAAAATTTGAAGAAATATTGGCAAATTAATGCAATTACGGTTTAAGTTAACACCCAAACCGCAATTACTTTTATACCTTATGAATTTACGTTATTCTTCAATTTTATGTTTCCAATATGCACCACTAATGTCGGTGACTTTTAGAGTGTATATTCCTGCCGATAAATTTGAAAGTACTTCATTTTGCAAGTTTAATTTTGCTTTTGCGCCCAAGGGAACAATTAAGCTATGTTTACCTGTTTTTATTTTAGCAACATAATAGTTGGTTATACTTTCTTTAGGTAAAGAAGCCAATTCACTTTGCGTATATTTAAGAACCGTACCGTTTTTTTCATCAAACAGTTCTATACTTATTACCCAAGAACCATAAACGTCTACACCTTCGGTTCTATATACATCAAAAGAAAGTGTAGAATTATTAATTTTACCTTCGGTAATCTCTAATTTTGGTTTTACCGATTTATTATGAAGTGTACCCCATAAGCCACCGTGAAATACTTGGTTGGTCATTAATGTCATTCCAACTATAAAAAGCGAACCCGCTAAAACAACTTTAGGGAAAACGCTTTCCTTTATGGGTAATGTACCAGAACCAATCCAAGTAAACCATTTCTTTTCAGTAATTTTAAAATGGTTTTTTATAAGATAATTGTCTATAGAGTATTTTCCACTTCCTGTTAAGAACAAAACAAATCCTGTAGCAATTCCCAAAACACCTATTTGCCATTCGTCTAAACAGGTAGTTCCTATCCAGCCAGAGCCTAATAAAATACCCATAGCTAAACCAAATATCCCAATACTCATTATCCGTGTAAATGAACCAAGAATGATAAACAACCCAACAATACCTTCAATAATGGTGAATATTACCATATTTAACCAAAGTATATCAGGGTTTTCTACCAAATACTGTATAATAGGTTTTATTCCTAAAGCATTAGGAAGAAAATGATTGAATTTTTCACCAATATAACCTGCGGTTTCTGGGTCAAGCTTGTTGGTTAATATGGTTCTTCTCCAAAAAGCTGAGAAATAGGTCCAACCTACTACTAATCTTAATGCTAGAGCCAAAAGCCCTGCATCATTTTTTATACTTATATTTTTCATTTTTAATATTTATAATTGATAAAATACAGTTGTTTAACTGCTTTAATTTTCTTGTGTAGAAATCAATTATGAATAAACCTTAATATTTTGGTATAGAAGATATAAAGGGACTTTAGAGGTGTTTTGGCTAGTTGATGGTTTTTTGGTAAAGGAATTTTTTTGTGAGCCAATTACTACTTCAAAAGAAAGTATCTTCAAGAGAGGGAAGTTCGATTTTAGGGTAGTTGGTTCAGAAATAGTTTGAAGAAGCTTAGAAGTCTCAAAGGTTTGACAATTAGCTTGATTTATTGTTGATAGTCCCTTATTTAAGACTTTGGTTTGAGAAACTCCTAATTCTATTTGAATAAAATTTCGAACTTTACAAGGAGAAATAAAAAGCAAGAATGCTAGTCCAAATATGGACAGGATTGAATTGTTTCTTTTTATTTCTAATCTTTCTTTCACTTTTGCAAATCTAGTAATAAATGGCTTTATAGATATGTTATTTTTTTCTTAATAAAAGTTAAGTTTGGTATGTGAAAATGGAAGTATTTTAAGCGCTCAAACTTTAGTTAATCTTAATAAAAAAATTATATTCTCCAACATAAAATAAGGAATGAAATTCGCTCTCAAATAAAACAGCCAAATAATTGTTAAAAGCCCTTGTTAACTGTAGTTTTTTATTTTACTTATATTGTAGTAATTGTTTGTCCAAACTCCTTTAATTGGTTTATTAATTCACATTTTTCAAGTCCAAAGAGTTCTATATTTTGTTCAATTGTTTTAGAGCTTATATAGTCGTTCAAAGAAAGAGAGGTGTCTTTAGCGCTTTTGTTTAAACATACCTGTTGTTTGAAATGTCTGTTTAGAAAAACATACAACTCTGTTGGTGTTATCTTGTTATAATTAGTTAGGACTTGTAGAAAAGAGGTTTTTAATGAAAGTGAAGTTTTTTTTATTTAAATAATTATTCCATTTGGTTGTGTTTGTTCTTTTATTAATAAATCTCAGGACTAAAAGGCTTGGTTAGTTTTTGTTAATGAGTCAAAAAATGATTTTCTAAAAGCGTGATGGTTTCCAAAAATATATGATATCCTATTGGAATTTTGATTCTTTATTTTGAAAAGAATTGTTTTAACTTTTAGAGTATCATTACCATTTATACTTTCTATTTATATGCCATATTTGGTGTTTTAATGTCTAAATATAAGTGTAATCTTATTTGGTTGGATAAACTAATTGCATTTTTTGTAGCTTTTTTAGCTTGAGAATTATTCATAAAGCTTTTATTTTCAGTCTTTAAATTTATTTTTAATAGTTGTGGAAGCAATATTGTAGAGTTTTTATAATATTCTCTTATTATTTTTTTCAGTACTAAGTTCGGCTAAAATTTTTAACTTGAAAAAGTTCTTAGTAAGTTTTAGTAGCTATAAATCTTTTTTATATATAAAGTTGAAAACTTTACAGCTATTGTTTATGGTGGAATATTAATTAAAATAAAAAACTCAAGATTGAATTCAATTTTGAGTTTTTTTGAAGCTTACACACTTTATAGGTTAGTGTTATTAGATATTGTTTAGATGTATTTTTAAATCATCATTTGCACTTAAATTCATTTTCTTTTTTATTCTATATCTGGAAGCTTGAACAGATCTTGGATCAATATGTAATATATGAGCTATTTCTTTAGTTTGTAAATGCAATTTCATTAATACACAATGTCTCACTTCGGTTTCGCTTAATGTTGGATGCAGTTTTGTTAGTTTGTCAAAAAAACCTGAATGCATAGCATTGAAATGGTATTTTAAATTATCCCAACTATCAGAATAATCAATATTAAAATCTAATTTATTAATAAGGTTTTCAATGCTAATTTTCATAGATTTTGAATCTAAAGAAATATTTTTTTCAAGTTCTTTTTTCAATTCCTTTAGATACTGTTGGTTATTATAATAGTTGATAGATGTTTGCATTAATTCTCTATCCTTGTCATTATTTTTAGCTTTTAAATGTTGAATGGTTTTTTTATTTTTTACTTTTTTATTTCTTGTGTTGTACCAAAATTGAATTAAAATTATAAGTGCAATTAAAAATAAGAAGCCAACAATATAGAAGTAAGTTTTAATATTATTTTTAGTTTGTTCTAGGAGTTTTATTTGCAAATCTTTTTTTTCAATTTCTAACCTTGAAACCAATTCATTAACTTTTGAATTAATTTGCATATTCTTTAAAGTAGATTTTTTTAACAGCTGTGGTAAAAATTGAGTATCATTAGCTCCAATAAGTTCAATATTAAAAATACAATCAACAGAAGTTGTATTAGCTTTATGAACGGATGCACTGATAGTATTTTTACCAACTATAAAATCTTCAGGAGATAGCACGATAGTATGTATAACTTTTTCCATTTCACCCATAACAATTAATCCTCTAGCTAGTGATTTGTGATTAATTTCACCTTCAGGCATATCAATTCGTGTAATTTCCTTACCGTTTAAGTAAACAACAATTCCATCATCTTTTTTGATATTAAGCTTGTATAAAATATACTTAAATGGATCGTCTAAGTAGAATGTTTTTTTAAAATAACTAGCAATGGTTTTGTTATCTGGATTATTACCAAAACTAATCTTTGTTTTTACTGCGCTATCACCATATCCAAGCGGAGTAGTGCCAATATTCCAATCATTGTTTAGAGCATCACTTTCTTTAAACCAATTTTCTGGCGGATTTTCAGCTTTATCATAAAAAAACCATTCATCGCCTGTTTTTATAATACTTTCTTGTGAATAATTGGTGTTAATTAATGCAAAAAATGAACCAATAATTGTTGATATTCTTAAAAAAAATAGTATTCTCATTTAATAAATCTAAGGTTAATCTTATTTCTTTAAATTTTATATAATAACGGTTAAAATAGAAATAATTTGTAATATGTATCAAATATAGTAGTTTTTATGTATAAAATAATTGGTTTGTAGTAGATAAATAGCATCAAATAAAATTTTTTTAAGATGCAACCACTCTAAATTTATCACAAAGGTTTTTTTAATTATCACTTGCTCAGTAAAGTAGTAAGCAACCAATGATAATTTATTGAATCTTATATAATAACTGAATATAATTATTAACTCAAATTTAATTCAAATGAAAACAAAGTTTAAATGGATTTTAACGTTATTTCTAGCGTTACTAGTGCAAATTTCCTTTGCACAAGAAAAAACTGTTACAGGAACTGTATCAGAGCAAGCCGGGCCATTGCCAGGTGTAAACGTATTAGTTAAAGGAACTACCAACGGTACACAAACCGATTTTGACGGTAAGTATACCATAAAAGTAAAAACTGGAGACATTCTGGTATTTAGTTATGTTGGAATGATTACAACAGAACGGTTAGTTGGAGCATCAAATTCAATTAACGTTGTAATGGAAGGTGGTAACTTATTAGAAGAAGTTATTGTAACTGCCTATGGTACTTCAACTAAAGCTGCTTTTACTGGAGCTGCTGATGTGGTAGGTGCTAAGGATTTAGCTTTAAGAAGTGTAACATCGCCTATTGCTGCAATTGAAGGTAAAGCAACTGGTGTTCAATTTACTTCAGCTTCTGGACAACCAGGTTCATCACCAGGAATGATTATTCGTGGTGTAGGAACACTTAATGGTAGTGCAGCTCCACTTTATATTGTTGATGGAATGCAGTATGAAGGTGGGATGAGCGAAATTAACCAAGATGATATAGAATCTTTTACAATTCTTAAAGATGCATCTTCTACATCACTATATGGTTCTAGAGCTGCAAATGGTGTTGTTTTAATTACTACAAAGAGCGGTTCTAAAGGTGATATAAAAGCTACTGCGTCTGTTCAATATGGAATGATTTCGAGAGCTATTTCAGATTACGACGCAGTTAATCCTGGTGAATATTATGAAACTATGTGGGAGGCTTTTAGAAATACAAGTGCCGCTGGTGGAGATCCAGCTTATGCTTCAGCAAATATTTACAACAGGTTAGGGTATAACCCATTTAATGTTCCAAACGATCAAATTGTAGGAATAGATGGAAAATTGAATCCAAGTGCAAACTTAATTTATAAAAGTTTAGATTGGTACGATGCCATGGAACAAACAGGTATAAGAACAAACTACAGTGTTAATGTAGCTGGTGGAGGAGATAAACACAAAGTGTTTTTCTCTGCATCTTATTTAGATGAAGAAGGTTATGTGTTAACTACAGGGTTCGATCGTTTAACAACTCGGTTAAATGCAGATTTTGAATTGAACAATACAATAACAATGGGAGGAAGTGCTAATATTGCACTTTCAAATTCTAGTGGACCAACTTCGGCAGGTGAAGGTAGTATTGCAAACCCATTTGGTTTTGCTAAAGGTATAGGTTCTATTTATCCAGTATATCTAAATGATTTACAAGGAAATTTAGTGCTTGATGCAGGTGGGAACCCTATATTTGATAATGGTGAAGGATATTCTGAATATAACATTGGTTCAAGACCAACCAACCAAGGTCGTCATGCTCTTCAAGAATTATTATTAAATGATGAGCGAAAAAAAAACAACAACTACGGAATAAGATATTATGTAGACTTTAAAATAATTGAAGGGCTTAACTTTAGACTTAATTATGGTAGAGATATTAATGAAGGTCTAGTAAAAGAGTATGAAAACAACATTATTGGTGATGCACAACCTACAGGAAGATATGGTGAAGATAGGTATAGAAGAGATGTAGAAAATTTCAATCAAATTTTAACTTACAATAAAACTTTTAATGATGTTCATAATTTAGAAATTACAGCAGGACATGAAAGTTTTAAAAGGCTATATTCTGGTTTTGGTGGTTCAGCAATTAAACAAGTAGCTGAAGGAATTTATGAGTTTGATAATTTTGCAGAGCCAGTTAATTTGGGAGGTGCAACTACAGAGAAAACTATTGAAGGATACTTATTAAGGGTTAACTATAACTTCGATAATAAATATTATTTAAGTGCTTCAGCAAGAAGGGATGCTTCATCTGTTTTTGATGCAAAATCAAGATGGGGTAATTTTTATTCTGTAGGTGCTTCATGGAGAATGGATCAAGAAGATTTTATAAAAAACATCTCGTTTATCGATCAACTTAAATTAAGGGGATCTTTTGGACAAGTTGGAAATGATGATTTAGGTGACTATTTCTTATCGCAACCAAGATATGGATTAACATCTAATGCTGGAAATCCAGCTATTTATTGGTCTGAAATTGGTAATGCTGATTTGCAATGGGAAACTGTTGAAAGTTTTGATATAGCATTGGAGTTTGGATTATTTAATAATATATTAGATGGTTCTATTGAGTATTATAAGAAAAATTCTACAGATCTATTGTATGATTTACCTATTGCGCTTAGTAATGGTTTAAATGAAGTTCCTTCAAATATTGCAGATATGTATAATTCTGGTATTGAGCTTAGTTTAACAGGGCATATAGTAAATAAAAATGACTTAAAATGGAACTTAACACTGCAGGCATCTACATTTAAAAATGAAATTACTAACATTCCAGACCCGTTTATAAATGGATCAAAAAGATGGGAAGAAGGTAGATCTAGATACGATTTCTATATATTGCATACAGCAGGAATAGATCCTGATAATGGAGATCAATTATTTAAAATGTTTGAAATAGATGATGATGGTAATAGTGTGCCAGTATTAGATGATAACGGTGTTCAAGAAACTACTAATGATTGGGAAGAAACTGAAAGAGCTTATACAGGAGATAGTGCAATACCAGATATTTTAGGTTCTGTTTCTAATAGCTTGAGTTATAAAGGATTTTCTTTAGATGTATTAATGACTTATGGATTTGGTGGTAAATATTTAGATTATGGGTATGCTGCTATGATGCATAGTGGTAACTATGGTAGATCATATCACCCAGATATTTTAAACGCTTGGCGCCAGCCAGGCGATGTAACAGATGTGCCTAGATTAGAAAGTGGAAGTGATGCTTTGGTACAATCAGCATCTACCAGATTTTTAACAGACGCTTCTTTTTGGACATTAAAGAACATTAATTTAGGGTACTCTTTTGATGGTTCAATTACAGACAAAATAGGAGTTGATAATTTAAGACTTTCAATATCAGGAGAAAACCTATATTTAAAGAGTAAAAGAACTGGTTTAGATCCTCAATATAGTGTAGGAGGAACAGCTGAAGGTAATGACTTTAGCCCTGCAAGAATTTTCTCTGTTGGATTAAACGTTTCATTTTAATTAATAATACTTAAAACATAGAACTATGTTAAAAAAAATAATTTTAATGTTATTTGTAATAGGGTTTATTACAGTAACTTCGTGTTCAGATGATTTTCTGGAAACAAAACCAACAGATGCCATCGCTTCAGCAGATGCATTGGCCACAGCCGATAATATGGCATTAATACTGCAAGGATTGCATCGTCTTTTATATGCACAACCTCAAACCCTACTTTCTGGGGGAGACAGTTATAGATCTGGAAACCATTATTGGGTACCGATAGGGGATAATTTAGCTGGAGGGTTAATTCACTCTGCTTCATCTAATAATTTAGGGTGGCAAGACGAAGCACGTTGGTTATCACATAATCAAGAAACTTCAAGAACAACTGAGCAGTTATGGTACCAACGATATCACATTATTGCAAGTACAAATGCTATTATCAATAAAGCAGCAGAAGGAACCATTACTGAAGATGCTAAGTTTAAAGAGATTTTAGGGCAAGCATATGCCTACAGAGCTTATGCATATCTATCATTGGTGCAACATTTTGCTAAAGGTTACTTAATTGGAAACCCTACTACGGATCCTGGTGTGCCATTATTATATTCTTCTGAAGCTCCTTTTACAAGTGCTCCAAGATCTACAGTTGAAGCAATTTATAATCAATGTAAAGAGGATATCGACCTTGCAATTACGTATTTTGAAGGCGCTACTTCTAGACCAACAGGAACCGCAGACGCTAAATCGCATCTAAATATAGATGTAGCCTATGGTTTAAAAGCACGTATTGCATTAAATAGTGGAGATTGGCGTACAGCAGCTGATGCAGCAAAAGAAGCACGTAAAAATTATCCTATAATGGACGAAAGCGATTATAAAGCTGGATTTAATTCTACACTTCTTCCTGAAGTTATGTGGGGAAGCAATGTAATAGCTACAGAAACTACATATTTCCGTTCTTATTTTTACTTAATGAGTAATACATTTGCAGGAAGCCAAGTTAGAAACAATCCTAAGATTATGGATAAAAGATTATATGCTCAAATTCCTGATACGGATTATAGACAAGATTTATTTTTAAAAGATGCGCCAAATTCAAATAGCTCAGCAGCAAATGGAGAAGGTGGTTGGAGTAAAAATACAAATCCTTTATATACTACTAAAGCTGAATTCGATGCTGAAATAAAAAGAATTAAGAGTGAATATGGTTTAGCTTCTAACTTCAACACTCATCCGTATATGCATTTTAAAATGAAAAATAAAGCTCCAGGAACTACAGACCCAGATGACATTATTTTAATGCGTTCATCTGAAATGTATTTAATAGAAGCTGAAGCTGAAGCTATGTTAAATAATATTACTGCTGCACAGAATGCTTTAAAACCATTAGGAGAAGAACGTGATAGTGCTTACGATGTAACTATTTATAATACTAAAGAAGCATTAATGGAACATATTAAATTTCAACGTGGTTTAGAATTATGGGGAGAAGGTTTCTTATATACAGATAAAATACGTTGGGATGAAGGAATTGACCATGCTGCTGATGGAGGTTCAGGAGCTTCTCAAGACCTTTATATTAATGCCTATCAACAAGCTAAACCATCTGTTAATAGTGAGTGGTTGTTTAAAATACCACAAGCTGAGATTGATGCAAATCCAAATTTAACTTCAGCTGATCAAAATTAATATTTTATATATAATCAGACAGATTTGAAGTTAAAAGTATTCTAAATATTAGAATAAAAATACCTTATAGGTTTAAACCTATAAGGTATTTTATTATGTTCTTAGCCATATTATTAATAAAACATGAGGCGGTATACCTATATCAAATATAAAAACTAAATTCAATAGTTTTTAAAACCTCTTATGTTTATATTTTGAAAAACAACAATCGAAACTGTAAATAATTATAGTTAAAATGTTTGATTTAACATAGCAGTCAAGGTTTTGAATTATTGGACTATAAATAAAAAAACATGTAATTATTCCATTATGAAAAAAATTATAGTAATAATTCTAATGCTTATTTTTAATAAAATACATGCTCAAAACACAAAAGATAGAATAAAAATTGTAGCGCAAACTAATATTTCTGAATTACAACAAATTTCAAAAAAATATATTAAAAGAAATAAAAAGTTATCTAAGAAATCTTCTGGGTTAAAAAAAACTATTATTAATTCAAAAGGGAATATCGGTTATTTATCTGGGGTTAATAACAAAGGTTTGCCAGAGTATGATTTTGAAGATAATTTAAATGCAGCTGTAACTTCTAGAGTTACCAAATTATGGTCAGGTGGAGAGAGCGGTTATAATTTAACTGGTAAAGGTGTGGAAATTGGTCATTGGGAAGCTGGAGGTCTTGCTAAATCAAATCATCAAGAGCTTGAAGGTAGAGTAAAACACGTTGAATCAAGTCCAATGACTTCACATGCTACGCATACTGCAGGAACTATGATTGCTTCTGGAGTAAATAGTGAAGCTAAAGGAATGGCACCATTGGCAACAATTGTTTCTAGAAAGAGTGATAATGATGAAACAGAAATGATAGATTTTGCCATTAATGGTGGAATTATTTCAAACCATTCATATAGTACTGGTGATCCAGATGGAGAAACTGAACTATATGGTTTATACGATAGTAAGGCTGTAGAATGGGATGAAATTGCTTACAACGCACCGTATTATTTAATATGTAAATCTGCAGGAAATAATAGAAATGATAAGGTGAATGTATTAGACTATGGTTATGATATAATTTATACAGTTTCTGGTGCAAAAAATATACTTACTGTTGGCGCAGTAGATGATGTATTAAATTATACAGGGCCATCTTCTGTAAAACAATCTGAATTTAGTAATTGGGGACCTACAGATGACTGGAGAATTAAACCAGATATTACTGCAAATGGAGTTGGGATTCTTTCTTCAAATAATGAAAACTCTACAGACTATTCTGTTAAAAGTGGTTCATCTATGGCGGTGGCAGTTGTAACAGGAAGTATTACATTATTACAAGAACATTATCATAATTTAAATAATATTTATATGAAGTCTGCCACGGCAAAAGCTTTAGTTATTACTGCTGCTGATGAAGTTGGGGTACACGATGGTCCAGATTTCCAAAGTGGTTGGGGATTGTTAAATGCTGAAAGAGCAGCTTTAGTAATTTCAAACAACAATGTAACCACACTAATTAAAGAGGAGGTACTAAGAAATGGAAATACTTATTCTTTTGATATTGAAGTTGATGGAGCTTCTCCATTAACTTTAACAATAGCTTGGGGAGATCCTGCTGGGTATGAAATGAGTGGAAAGGACAATCAAACCGCTGTATTAGTAAATGACTTAGATGTGAGAATTACTGGAAATGGAAATACCTATTTCCCTTGGGTAATGACACCGAATAGTAGATCAAATAATTTTACAGATGCAGCTTCAATAGGAGATAATTTTAGAGATAATGTGGAAAAAATTGATATTCCTAACATAGAAGCTGGAAAATATACTATATCGGTTACTCATAAAAATACATTGGTAAATGATGTGCAATATTTTTCGTTAGTTGTTAATGGAATTAAAGATAATGTACCAAAGGTTGATACAGATAATGATGGTATTTATGATGCTATTGATAATTGCCCGTTGGTAGAGAATCCAGACCAGTTAGATTCTGATGGTGATGGTGAAGGTGATGTTTGTGATACAGATGATGATAATGATGGTATTTTAGATGAAAATGATAATTGTCCATTAATTTCGAATTTTAATCAGCTAGATTTTGATAATGATGGTACAGGTGATATATGTGATGCTGATGATGATAATGATAGCGTTTTAGATGAAAATGATAATTGTAATACAACGCCTTTAAATACAAAAGTTGATGTTAACGGTTGTGCTGTGTTTTCATTGCCTTTTAATAATTTTACTATAGAAGTTATTGGCGAAACTTGTCGTTCAAGTAATAATGGAACTATAACTATTACTACAACAGAAAATCATAATTATACCGCTACAGTTTCTATTAACGGTGAACTTGTAACTCAAACATTTTTAAATTCAACTTCTTTTCAAAATTTAGAAGCGGGTACTTATTCAATTTGCATTACAATTCAAGATGAACCAGATTACGAGTCGTGTTTTATGGCGCATGTTACTGAACCTGAAGAATTAGCAGTGCTTTCAAAAGTAAATTTAAACTCAAGATCAGTATTGCTTTCATTAAAAGGGGGGAATAATTATAACATAGAGTTAAATAATGAATTAATTAAAACAACAACAAATAAACTAGATTTAAATTTAAAATCTGGAATTAATACTTTAAAAGTAACTACAAACTTTACTTGTCAAGGAGTTTATCGTGAATTAATTGTGGTTCCTTTTGATGGTATTAAACTATTTCCAAATCCGATAAAACAAGGAGAAAACTTTTATATTTCAACAGGTGAAATTAATACTTCTGAAATTGAAGTTTCTATTTATTCAACCTTAGGAGTTTTAATATCTTCAAATAATTATAAAAATAATGCTGAGCGTAGGTTGGAAATTAATGTAGCATTGTTTCCAAAAGGTTTGTATATGGTTAAGGTATCAAGTTCGGAAATAACAAAAAGTTACACTATACTAATTGAATAGTAGGAAATATAAAATAACATTTTTTATTTTAGAATAGAAACACCTTACAATTTTAATATTTGTAAGGTGTTTTATCATATTTTAAGTGTTAATGTGTTTAAAAAAAGTAGTTGAATTAAAAAAAATAATTTTTATATTACCTAGGTTATTGTCATTAAAAAGCAGTATCTCATAAACTTTGTATAATTTATGAGATACTGCTTTAAATTTCTGATTTTTTATAAAATAAGTATTCTATTTATTATCCTTTTCTTCGTTTAGAAGGTTTGGCACCAAAAGCACTTTTGCTATCTGAGCGTTTTCTTCCAAAACCTCCAAAATCTCCGCCACTGCTATTCGTTTTTCTATCTTTACTTCTGCGTCTTCCTCCTCCGCTTCTAGAATTGCTATCTTTATTTCCATCGTCACTTCTTCGTCTGCCGCCGCTTCCACCACGTCCAGAGCGTTTCTTTTCAGTGATTTCTACATTTACGCCTCTACCTTCAAAACTAACATCTCCTTTTTGGAACGAAGAAATTGTTTCATCTTGATAGTTTTTATCCAATTCAAAAAACGAAAAGGTATCTAATATTTCAATTTGTCCAATTTCAATATTTTTTGCAATTTGTTGGTCGTTAATTAATCCAATAAGTCTTGCTGGATTAAGTTTGTCTTTTCTACCAATATTAATAAAGAAACGTGTCATATTTTCATCGTCTCTTCTTTTTCCTCTAGAATCTTTATCACTTCTTTTCATTTGATCGCTATCGTTCAAATCAGGAGCATTTTCATAATACGATAAGAATGTATTAAACTCTAAAGAAACGAATCTTTTAATTAATTCTTCACGATCTAAACCTTCAAGTTTTTCATAAATAGAAGGTAAAAAGTCTGTTATTTCAGTTTCATTCACTTTTATATCATGAACTTTATCAATTAATTTTAATAATTGATTCTGACAAATTTCTTTTCCTGTAGGAACAGGCGTACTTATAAATTGTTTCCCAATTATTCTTTCAATTGGACGTAATTTTCCTTTTTCTCTACCAGTTACAATTGCAATAGAAATACCAACTTTACCTGCACGCCCAGTTCTACCACTTCTGTGTGTGTATGATTCTATTTGGTCTGGTAGTTTATGGTTTATTACGTGAGTTAAATCGTTAACATCTAACCCTCTGGCTGCAACATCTGTTGCTACTAATAATTGCAAGTGTTTTTTACGGAATTTTTCCATAACACTATCACGTTGTGCTTGAGATAAATCTCCATGAAGTGCATCTGCATTATAACCATCCTTAATTAATTTATCAGCAATTTCTTGAGTTTCTCTACGAGTTCTACAAAAAATAATACTATAAATATTTGGATTTACATCTGCAATTCTTTTTAAGGCAGCATATCTATTTCTTTCTGAAACTACATAATATTGGTGAGAAACTTGATCGGAACCTTTATTTTTTTCTCCAGAAGTAATTTCAATAGGATTGCTTAAGTACTTTTTAGCAATACTTTCCACCTCTCTTGGAAAAGTTGCAGAGAATAATAACGTTTGTTTTTCTTTAGGAGTTACAGCAAGAATTTTATCTAATTCTTCTTTAAATCCCATATTTAACATTTCATCTGCTTCATCTAAAACAAGCCAACTTAAGTTAGAAAGTTTTAATTGCTTTCTATTAATTAAATCTACTGTTCTACCTGGTGTTCCAACAACTATTTGAGCACCTCTTTTAAGTTTTCTAATTTGTTCTTCAATATTAGCTCCTCCATAAACTGCAGCTACATTACAACCTTTGGTGTATTTTGCAAATTCTTCAATATTATTTGCAATTTGTAGTGCTAATTCACGTGTTGGAGATAAAATAATAGCTTGTGTATCTTTGCTTTCAAAATCAATTTGTTCTAAAATTGGCAAGCTAAATGCTGCTGTTTTTCCTGTTCCTGTTTGTGCAAATGCTTTTAAATCATCTTTTGATGAAAGCACTTGTGGAATAGCTTTTAATTGAATTTCTGTAGGGTTTTCGTAACCCAAATCGGTAAGAGCCTTAATAATATCTTTATTAAGACCTAATTCTTTAAATGTCGACATTCTGTATATATTATTGATTTACAGACGCCCATCTATAAACCGGTTAAAAACGTGCAAAGGTACACTTAAATTTAATGCAAATTGGTAAAATTTAGTTTTTTTCTAATTTATTTAATTCTGAACTAAACTTTTGGGAATTTAAATAGGTAAATCCATTAGTAACAATACCGTTATGATTTACCATAATTGTGCGCGGGTAATTACTTGTTAAATAGTTGTATGCGTAACTATCTTTAGTAAGTTTAAATTGATTTTTTAGATTGAATAAATCAAAATCTGGGTCTGTAGTAAATACACGAGAGTTAGGTTGCATATTAATACCTACAAATAAAATATTTGGATGCCTTTTTTCTAAGTAATTAATTCGTTTTGTTAAATACTCTAACGACATATATTCTGTTGACCAAAAATAAATTACGGAATTTCTATCTTTAATTATTTCGTTAATATTTAAATTGATAGTATCGTAAGATTCAATTTCAAAATCTTGTAAAGGCTCTTTGTTTAATACAAATTTACTATCGTTAACTAAATTTTTTACTTGATTTAAATAGGTTTCATCTGTGCAATTTTCTAAAAATATATTTAAGGTTTCTTTATTAATTGAACAGGTAGATTCACTTTTTAAGAAATCTTCTACAACAATATTTTTTAATAGTGTATTTTTAAATTCTTCAAGTTTTACATTTTCAACTATTGCATTTAAAAGATTAATTGTAATGTCTGTTTTAGTACTGTCTTTTTCTTTTAGTTGGTAGCTTAAATTAAATAAATAATTAATTACATAGTTTCTGTATGGATAGAATGAAAGAAAATCACTCTCATTTAAACTAATATCCTTTCTAAATTTATAAAAATTATCAGAAACATTCGGAAATTTATTTAGCTTATGAACTTTTTTATGGTAATAAGGGTAAATTTCTTTTAATCTAAAAAGTGGATAATGTATTGCTGTACTTGTCAACTTTTGAAAACCTTGGGTAATATTTTCTTTGTTGTTAGAAAACTCATTATAAATGTTTTCTCTTTCTTGGGCAAGTGAATCTATTTTAAATTGAAAATTAACTTCATTTAAATTAAAATATTTATACATTTCTTTTTCTTCTTTTTCATTTTGTAAAAATAAATTAATTAAAAACTCATTTTTACTACTTCCTTTACCTGTATAAACAATAGATTCGTCAAAATCCCAAGTGTTAAGCCGAACTAAAATACTATCACTTGGTTCAAGATAAATATATTGAAATTCATTACCATGTTTAAATGTATAAAGACCTTCAGAAAATGAATTATAAGCTGCAAGAAAACGGTTATTTTCTTTAAGAGTTAAGGTGTCAATTACTTTATCGTTCTTTAATAAGAGTACAAAATTTGTTCTAGGATTAATAATTTGCCCTCCAAAATAAGTCAATGAATTATCCTTTTTAGTTGAACTGCAACTAAAAAGAAAAAGGGTTAATATGCTACTTAAAATGTATTTCATACTATAATATCAATCACAAAAATACATACAACTTTAGGTTTTGGTTGTTAATAAGGTGTTAAATAATAACCATAACCGCTATTAACTATATTCCTAAAAATTAAATGTTTTAGAGTAAATCTATTTTAGTACTTTTGCAGCGAATTTAAAAAAATAAAATTAAATGCTTTCAGTATCAAATTTATCTGTTCAATTTGGCAAACGTGTTTTGTTTGATGATGTAAATACAAAATTTACAATTGGAAATTGTTATGGAATAATTGGCGCGAACGGGTCGGGTAAATCTACATTTTTAAAAATTATCTCTAACATTATAGAGCCTACTTCTGGTCAAGTTCATTTAGAGCCAGGAAAACGTATGTCTGTATTATCTCAAGACCACTATGCTTTTGACGAGTTTCCTGTGTTAAATGCAGTAATGATAGGAAATAAGAAGTTATATGACATAAAAAATGAAATGGATGCCATTTATGCAAAAGAAGATTTTTCTGAAGCTGATGGAATTAAAGCAGGTGAGCTTGGTGCAGAATTTGAAGAAATGGGAGGTTGGAACGCAGAAAGCGAAGCAGCAACTTTATTATCTTCTTTAGGAATTAAAGAAGAAATGCACTATACGTTAATGTCGGAGTTAGATGGTAAATCTAAAGTGAGAGTGTTGTTAGCTCAGGCTTTATTTGGTAATCCAGATGTGTTAATTATGGATGAGCCAACAAACGATTTAGATTTTGAAACTATTGGTTGGTTAGAAAACTTTTTAGCAAATTACGATAATACAGTAATAGTTGTATCGCATGACCGTCACTTTTTAGATGCGGTTTGTACACATATTTCTGATATTGATTTCGGTAAAATAACGCATTACTCAGGAAATTATTCTTTCTGGTACGAAAGCAGTCAGTTAGCGGCTAAGCAAAGAGCACAACAAAGTAAAAAGGCTGAAGATAAAAAGAAAGAATTAGAAGAGTTTATACGTAGATTTTCTGCGAATGTTGCAAAATCGAAACAAGCAACCAGTCGTAAAAAGATGATTGACAGACTTAATATTGATGAAATTAAACCATCGAGTAGAAGGTATCCTGCCATTATTTTTGAACGAGAAAGAGAAGCAGGTGATCAAATTTTAAATGTAGAACATTTATCTAAAGCAACTGAAGAAGAAGTATTGTTTAACGATATTCACTTTAATTTAAATAGAGGAGACAAGGTAGCGTTAATTTCAAAAAATTCTAGAGCAGTTACTGCCTTTTATGAAATTTTAAATAGCAATTCACAAGCAGATTCTGGTAAATTTCAATGGGGAGTTACAACAACACAATCTTATTTACCATTAGATAATTCAGAGTTTTTTACAGATTCGAGTTTAAATTTAGTAGATTGGTTACGTCAATATGCTAAAACAGAAGAAGAGCGAGAAGAGGTTTACTTAAGAGGTTTTTTAGGAAAAATGATTTTTAGTGGCGAAGAAGCCTTAAAAAAATGTAATGTACTTTCTGGTGGTGAAAAAGTAAGATGTATGATGAGTAGAATGATGATGATGAGGGCGAATGTATTAATGTTAGATGAGCCAACAAATCACTTAGATTTAGAAACAATTCAAGCATTTAACAACTCTTTAAGTAATTTTAAAGGAACTGTTATTTTTACAACACATGACCACGAATTTGCGCAAACTGTTGCAAATAGAGTTATAGAAATTACTCCAAAAGGTGTAATAGACAGGTATACTACTTTTGATGAGTATTTAGAGGATCCTAAAATAAAAGAATTACGAGAAAAAATGTATAAATAAAAAGTAATTCAATAAATTATAAAAGAGCGGCTATATTTTACAAAGTAAAATATAGCCGCTCTTTTTGTTAGTTCTTTATTTAAGGATTTAGAGCTTATTTGTACATTAAATATTTTGATCTCACTTTTTTAAATTCTTCAATTGCTGGTTGCCATGAATCGTGAATTTGTTTAACTGATAAACCTTCTTTTAATTGTTGTTCTAATTCTAAATTTCCTGCGTGAACAGTAAATGTAGCACCAAAGAATTCTTCAGTTTTAGGTGTTTTATTAAAGGCATCATGAAGGTATTTAATATTTACTGAACTTAACCTCTCAACATTTTTTAAATTTACACCATAACACAATTTTCCTTCATATTTTGGATATTTTGATCCAAAATTAGGTTGTGGTGTATAACTAAATTCGCTTTTAGGAAAAAACGGTGCACCATATTGTTGAAACTGATTTTCCGTTCCACGCCCAGCATTTATAATTGTACCCTCAAAAAAACCTAAACTAGGGTATAGGTTTATGGATTGGTCGTTTGGTAAGTTTGGAGAAGGTCTAATTGGTAAATGATATGGGATTTGGTGTGTATAATTTTTTAAAGGAATTACAGTTAAATCACATTTTACGTTATTTTTCAACCAATTTTCACCGTTTATCATTTTTGCATATTCACCAATAGTCATTCCATAAACCAATGGAACTGGATGCATTCCAACAAAACTTTTATGTTCAATTTTCAAGGTTGGCCCATCTACATAATGTGCATTTGGATTTGGTCTGTCTAAAACCAGTACTGGAATATTGTTTTCTGCACAAGCTTCCATAATATAATGTAAGGTAGAAATGTACGTATAAAAACGCACTCCAACATCTTGAATGTCAAAAACTACCAAATCTATACCTTCCAATTGTTCGGCAGTTGGTTTTTTATTTTTTCCATATAAAGAAATGATAGGAATTCCTGTTTTTTTATCAACTCCATCGGCAACAGCTTCTGCAGCATCAGCTTTTCCTCTAAAACCATGTTCAGGAGAAAATACTTTTTTAATAGTATTATTTAATTGAAATAAACTATCTACCAAATGTGTATAATTATCTTTATTATTTTTAAATATTACTGATGTTTGATTGGCAACAATAGCAATATTTTTTTGTTGTAAAATAGGTAGGTAAAGGTCTGTTTGTTGTGCACCTGTTAAAATTTCTTTTGAAGAAACTGCAACAGTTTTTACTGCATTTGAATTTTTATTAGACTTATTTGTTTGTCCACAAGAAATCAAACTAAAAAACAATAAAAAAACTAAGAAGAAATATGTATTTTTGGACGTCATAGAAATAATAATTAAAATTGAATTACGAATTATTTATTGCAAAGCGTATTATTGCTGCAAAGCAATACAAAAGTAGCATTTCATCACCAATAATAAAAATAGCAATTAGTGCAATTGCAGTAGGAATTATTGTAATGATGATTGCTAT
>Ga0193952_1000163_pt1 | contig 27878 bp, 32 predicted proteins | sample BB_3_MG_FD_140368 | JGI IMG/M metagenome (GOLD analysis project Ga0193952, IMG submission 140368) | Microbial mat bacterial communities from the Broadkill River, Lewes, Delaware, United States - BB_3_MG | ecosystem: Environmental > Aquatic > Freshwater > River > Microbial mats | place: USA... | reverse complement strand
GGACGTAAATCGTTTATATTGGCAAACAAATTGAACTTGGTATTGGATTTGGCTATACTCCGCACATATTATGTCTAAGTAAGGAGTGGAAATGTCCGATTTTCTGGCATTGTTAGAGAAAAACATAGGCTATGAATTTTCCAAGAGAGAACTGGTTATTCAGAGTCTGACTCATAAATCGTATAGTAATGAACAGCCTGGTGTTGTTGCACACAATGAACGATTGGAGTTTCTTGGTGATGCCGTTCTGGAGTTAGCGGTCAGCGATTGGGTTTATCATCGCTACCCAGAAATCCCTGAAGGCGGATTGACACGACTCAGGGCCGAAGTCGTCAGTGAAAAAGGGTTGTGTTCTGTCGCGAAAACTTTGAATCTGGGCGCGGGGCTACGCCTTGGCAGAGGTGAGGAAAAAAGTGGAGGGCGTGGGAAGCCCAGTCTGCTTTCCGATGCTTTAGAAGCTGTTCTCGGTGCGGTCTATCAAGACGGTGGCTTTGCTGCTGCTTATCGGGTTGTCGAGACACTTTTTTCAGCCGTTATCAGCCAATCGGCGAATCTTAGCTATGGAAGCGATTATAAGACTTGCCTACAGGAGCGTTTTCAGGCACGACATAACTGCCTCCCTGAATATCACTTGGTGGAGACCAGTGGACCTGACCACGATCGTCTGTTTACAGTAGAGGTTCGTTTTGAAAACCAACTTCTTGGAAGAGGGAGCGGTCCCAGTAAAAAGGGAGCAGAGCAGAAGGCTGCCGCCGCCTCTTTAGACCATTCACTTTTGAAGAAAGAAAACTGATTTTATGAAAAAATCTTTCCATTCCGGTTTCGTTACGATAATCGGGCGACCTAATGTTGGCAAATCGACATTGCTAAACCGGATTCTTGGAGAAAAAATCACAATAACCTCCAGTAAACCGCAAACGACACGGAACCGAATTGTCGGTGTGCATAACTTTGAGGATGGACAGGTCTCATTTATTGATACACCAGGTATCCATAAAGCAAAGGGAAAGCTGAACCGGTTTATGGTTGAGCAGGCATTAGGTGCTTGTTCTAATATTGATTTGATTCTCTTTTTGATTGAAGCCAAAAATACCCTTGGGCCTGGGGATGAATTTATCCTCAATGTTCTCGAAAAATCAGAAGTGCCTGTCTATCTGGTCATTAATAAAATAGATCAGGTCAGCCCGGAATCATTGTTAAGTAAAATTCAACAGTACAGTGAGCGTTTTCACTTTCAGGAAGTCATTCCTCTTTCAGCAAAAACGGGTAATGGTGTTCCCCAGATGCTTAAGGTTGTTGAAAAGGTGATGCCTGAAGGGCCACAGTACTATCCGGCGGATGTTTTGACTGATCAGCCTGAGCGCTTTGTTGTTGCGGAACTTGTTCGTGAGAAAATTATGAGACGAACCAGTGATGAAATTCCATATGGTGTTGCTGTTCAGGTTGAACAATTTACAGAAAAAAGCGATAAGAACCTTGTCATTATTCAGGCTGTGATTCACGTTGAGCGTGATAGCCATAAACGAATTATTGTCGGCAAGGGGGGAGCGATGGTCAAGGCGATCGGACAGGAAGCTCGAAAAGATATTGAACGATTACTTGGAACACGGGTTTTTCTTGAACTCTTTGTGCGGGTAGACAAAGATTGGAGCCAGAGCGAACGTATGTTGCGTGAACTCGGATACAGTCGCAATTAAGTGCAAAAAAGGTTGTAAATCAAATGCTAAAAACAGTTGCAATTGTTGGGCGTCCAAATGTTGGAAAGTCTACGTTATTTAATCGGTTACTCGGAAGACGTAAAGCAATAGTCGAAGATTTTCCAGGTGTTACAAGGGATCGTCACTATGCTGAAATAACACGTTACTCTCGACCATTCTTGCTCGTTGATACGGGGGGCTTTGAGCCAGCAAGCGAAGATCGTTTGCTGACACAGATGCGGGAGCAGTCGCAGTTGGCGGTCGAGGAAGCTGATATCATCTTTTTTATGATGGATGTTAAAGATGGCCTTACGCCATCTGATGTCGAAATTGTCTCCACATTACGGCAGGTCGATAAGCCTGTCTTTTATCTGGTGAATAAGGTTGATGGTGAAAAGCAAGAAGCCTTGACCGCAGAATTTTATGCCTTAGGGATAGGCTCTTTCTACACACTTTCTGCAGAACATGGTCGTGGTATCAATGATCTGATGGATGATTTGGAGCAGCACCTTCCTGATGAGCCAATTGACGCAGAGAAAGAAACCGAAATTCGGATGTCCATTGTCGGACGACCTAATGTAGGAAAATCATCATTGGTCAATCGTTTGCTCGGTTACGAAAGAGTTGTTGCCAATCCGGTCGCTGGGACAACCCGTGATAGCATTGATACACCCCTGGTTTACAACGATCAGCGTTATCTATTGATCGATACGGCAGGAATCCGACGCAAAGGAAAGGTGAGTCAGGCGCTAGAGAAATACAGTGCTATAAGCTCTCTAAAGGCGATGGAGCGGTCGCATGTTGTTCTTATGGTTATCGATGCTGAGGAAGGGGTCACGGATCAAGACCTTTCTGTTGCTGGCTATGCCTATGAACGAGGGCGGGCATTGATTTTGCTGGTGAATAAATGGGATTTGCCTGAAAAAGATAATCAGACAATGGGTAAATTTGTTGATGATATTCAACGTCGGTTTAAATTTTTAGCTTTTGCTCCGGTTCTTTTTGTGTCGGCTTTGACTGGACAGAGGGTTAATAAAATTATGTCAATTGTGGCTGATGTGGCTGCAGAATTTAATCACCGGGTCCCAACATCGCAGTTAAATCAGGGGCTCGAAGAGTTCGTCGCAAAGCATCCACCATCTATGGTTAATGGTCATCGAATTAAGTTTTATTATGTGGCTCAATCCGCAGTCAGGCCGCCATCTTTCGTCTTGTTCACCAACAAGCCTGATGATATTCACTTTTCTTATCAGCGTTACCTGATGAACTGTTTTCGTGAGAAATTCAAGTTTGATCAAGTTCCGATACGTATTCAATTCAAGGGACGTAAAGCCTGATGTTATGTATTGACTCTGAAAAGCAGATTCCAGGGATTGTGGTGTCATGTCTTTAGATGGTTATCTTGAAGATCTAAGTGTCTGTGATATTTTGCAAATCCTCAGCCTCAGCAAAAAAACGGGAACGCTTCTGCTGAAGAGTCAATGTGACGAGGGCTCGATCTCGTTTTCTGAAGGGCAGGTTATTCGTGCCTTTTCAAGTTGTTTTCCCGAAGGTCTGGGGCAGCTTCTGTGCTATGCGGATGTTATTACGCAAGAACAGGTTGACTCTGCTCTTTTGCATCAGAAATCTCTCGCTGACCATAAACCATTAGGTCAGCTTTTAGTGGAAATGTTCAAGGTTCCCACTGAGCTTATTGAGCAGGCAGTTCAGACCCAGATTGAAAAAATCGTATTCAGTTTTTTTTCCTGGAAAGAAGGGTCTTTTACCTTTCGGATGGAGAAGTTACAGTCATTCGGGAGTGCGTTGGTCAATCCATTAGATTTTATGTTGTTGAAAGGATTGAGTCCGCAAAGGCTGGCCATAAAAGGGCAAAAAATATGTGATCAGGGAAGCAGTGGTGTTGATGAGCAGTTGATCGACCAGGAATTGTCGGCCCTGAGAACCCGTCAAAAACAGCAAGGAATCGATTTGTTGAGGGGGATGTTAGCTGAGCTGGAACATCCTGAATTTTGTGGTGGGATAATTCTGCTGATTCTTCGTTATGCAAGCGAGATAATGGAGCGGGCTATCATCTTTGATGTTCGTGGTCAAAAATTGGTTGGGCTTGGCCAGTTTGGATTGAGTTGTGACAATGTTACCGCTGATGATCTTGTGCGGAAAATGCGTTTGTTGGTCGATAAGGGGTCGTTGTTTGACCGGGTCATGAATGAAAAAAAGGCAGTGAGAGAACAGCTAGGAAATACTGAATCGGAAGCTTTTTTGCAAGCATTCCTTGGTGATGTGGCGCATGATGTATTTGTTGCACCTTTAATTAATGATGGGGATGTCGTCGCTCTGCTCTATGGTGATCGACTTCTTTCAGGCCGCGCAGAACGTTCACTTGATTCTTTTGAAGTTTTTCTATCTCAAGCAGGTTTGGCGCTTGAGCAGGCTTTGCAAATTAAGTGAAACGTGAAAGTACGATAAATTTTTGTTATAATAGTTACATCTTTTTGCGCCTCTTGGAGATTAAACTACTATGCAAAAAAAAATACTGATCGTTGAGGATGAAGAGAGTTTACTAAAGCTCGAAAGTATTCTGCTGACAACGAAAGGTTACTTGGTTCAGGGTGCGACAACTGGGCTGGCCGCTTTGGAAGCTGTTGCTGATGAGCCGCCAGACCTCATCTTGCTCGATGTGATGCTACCAGAATTGGACGGATTTCAAGTCTGTGAGCAGTTGAAAAAACAACCGGAAACAAAGAATATTCCAATTATTCTTTTGACCGCAAGAAAGACACCAGAAGATGTCGCTCGTGGTGAGGCTGTAGGCGCAGATCAATATATAACCAAACCATTTAAGTCGGCGATGGTCATGGAAGTTATTGAAAAGTTGATTAACTCATAGTCGTGACCAATTTTGACAGTTATGATCAAAACCCGGGCACGAGTCCGGGTTTTCTTGTTAGTGTAGAAATTACTATATTAAACTGCTAAGATGCCGATACTCTCTACGGTCTATGTTGTGTTGGAGTCGCGATGATACGAAATATAAGAGTTTTGGTTGTCGATGATTCACCAACAATGCGTCAGTTTGTTGTCTTTGCCCTGCAGCGATTGCCGGGTATAATCATTGATCAGGCCGGTGATGGCATCAGTGCTCTCAAGATGTTGGCTGCAGATAAGTATGATCTGTTGATGACGGATATTAATATGCCAATGATGGATGGGGTCAAGCTGGTGAGCCTGATCCGCAATGATAATACATACAGACATCTGCCGATTGTCATGATTACAACAGAGGGGTCGCAAGTTACGCGCGAAAAAGTTTTAAAGCTTGGTGCGACTGAGTATTTAACCAAACCATTACAGACGACAAAACTGATAGAAACTGTGCGTCGTCTGCTCGATCCAGAATTGTGTCAGTCATAAGCCTTACACGAGGCTTGACAGTCGTTTACGAACATGCAATAAGTCGCCATTCTACTTATTTGTAGGAACTTTATTTTTCAGGAGGATCAGTTGGCAAAAGAAGAAGCAATCGAAGTTGAAGGTACTGTTGTTGAGCCATTACCAAATGCCATGTTTAGGGTAAAGCTTGATAATGATCATGTTGTTCTCGCCCATATTTCAGGGAAAATGCGTAAATACTATATCCGTATCTTACCGGGAGATCGTGTGACCGTAGAACTGTCACCATACGATTTAACCCGTGGACGGATCACCTACCGTGCTAAATAGTTCAGTACTGAAGTACTGAAATTTTATCTGAAATAAATCGGGCTTTATCCTAAGACCCGACTTTTTAACATGATACCGGCTTGTGCCGGTTTTCGTGTATATACTCTTTATAGGTCACAATGATAACGGCAGCTGTTTTTAAGCTGTTGCGGAGGATATATGGACAGTCAGTACATTCCGAAAAATGTCGAAGCGAAATGGCAGACGAGCTGGGAAGAGAACAAAGCTTTCCAGGTGAGTGAGGATCAGGATAAGGAAAAGTATTATCTGCTCGAAATGTTTCCTTATCCCTCCGGTCGTATTCATATGGGCCATGTTCGTAATTATGCCATTGGTGATGTTGTTGCTCGTTTTAAGCGTATGCAAGGGCTCAACGTTCTTCATCCCATGGGATGGGACGCTTTCGGAATGCCTGCTGAAAATGCCGCAATTGAACACAAAACCCACCCGGCAAAATGGACTTATGAAAATATTGCCAGCATGCGTGAGCAGCTGAAGCGAATTGGTCTGTCTTATGATTGGGATCGTGAGTTTGCAACCTGTGACTCTGATTACTATCGTTGGGAGCAGCTCGTCTTTTTGAAGATGTATGAGAAGGGCCTGGCCTATAAAAAAGGATCGTCTGTTAACTGGTGTGATGACTGTCGGACCGTTCTTGCCAATGAGCAGGTCGAGGATGGATGCTGTTGGCGTTGCCATAACCAGGTTCAGCCTAAAGAGTTAGAGCAGTGGTTCTTTAAAATAACTGACTATGCTGATGAGTTGCTTGAAGAGGCTGATAACCTTTCTGGGTGGCCAGAGCGTGTTTTAGCTATGCAACGCAACTGGATTGGTAAAAGTTACGGCTGTGAGATCGAATTTCCTATTATTGATCAGACTGAAAAAATAAAAGTGTTTACAACCAGACCAGATACTTTGTTTGGTGCGACATTTATGAGCCTTGCCCCTGAGCACCCACTGGTTGGTCAGTTGGTCAGTGCTGATCAGAAAGCCGCTGTTGACCAATTTATTGCCGAGGTTGAGGGGCAGGACAAATTGAGCCGAACCAGCGGTGATTTGGAGAAGAAGGGGGTCTTTACCGGGGCTTATGCTCTGAACCCTTTGAATGATGAAAAAATACCGGTCTTTCTCGCTAACTTTGTCTTAATGGATTATGGCACGGGCGCTGTTATGGCGGTCCCAGCACATGATCAGCGTGATTTTGAATTTGCCAGAAAGTATGAATTGCCTATCACCACAGTTATTCAGCCAGAAGGGGATAGTGCCGATGTGGGAACAATGGCGGAGGCTTATACTGGCCCGGGCGTGTTGATCAATTCAGGTGAGTTTAACGGTATTGATAATGAATCCGCCAAGGAGGCGATTGCCGAAAGTCTGGATCAGCGTGGTGAGGGTAGGAAAACCATCAATTATCGATTGCGTGACTGGGGTGTTTCCCGACAGCGTTATTGGGGGACACCAATTCCAATAATCTATTGCTCCGATTGTGGTGCCGTCCCAGTCCCTGAGCAGGAGCTGCCCGTTGTCCTGCCGTCAGATGTTGAATTGACCGGTGAGGGTGGTTCGCCTTTAGCTCGTCATGATGAATTCTTGCATGTGTCCTGTCCTAAGTGTGGCAAGGATGCACGACGCGAAAGTGATACCTTTGACACCTTTGTCGAAAGTTCATGGTATTTTGCACGTTATGCCTGTCCAGATTATGACAAGGGGCCGTTAGACAAGGCTGCTGCCAATTACTGGATGCCTGTGGATCAGTATATCGGTGGGATAGAGCATGCCGTTATGCACCTTCTCTATGCTCGTTTCTATACTAAGATTCTCCGCGACCTCGGTATGATTGATGTCGATGAGCCATTTACCAATCTTTTGACTCAAGGGATGGTTTGTAAAGAAACTCAACGTTGTCCTGAGCATGGATGGCTTTATCCGGAACAGGTTGAAGATGGAAGCTGTACCCTCTGTGGTAAAGAGGTTGTCTTTGGCCGTACTGAAAAAATGAGTAAATCGAAAAAGAATGTTATCGATCCGAACCTGTTGATAGAGCAATTTGGTGCTGATACCGCACGTCTGTTTTCTCTTTTTGCTGCTCCCCCAGAAAAAGATCTTGAGTGGAATGAGCAGGGAGTTGAGGGTTGTTACCGCTTCCTGAATCGGGTGTGGCGAGCAATAAGCGATAATCTTGAGCTCATAGCCTCTGCAGATATTCCTGATGTGGTAGAAGGGGAAGCGGCTGATTTACGCCGGAAAACACATCAAACAATAAAAAAGGTAACGGAGGATGTCGATGGTCGGTTCCATTTTAATACCGCAATAGCTGCGGTTATGGAGCTGGTTAATTCGGTCTATTCATTCAAGAAAACTGCAGAGCAGCCGGGTGTGCTGCGTGAGGCACTGGAGGCTGTCGTGAGGCTCTTGAATCCTTTCGTCCCACATATTTGCGAAGAGCTGTGGCAATCTTTAGGGCATGAGAAAAGTGTTGAATTCTCAGGTTGGCCGAAATGGGATGAGGCCGCATTGGTGTCAGAAGAAGTGACTCTTGTGATCCAGGTTAATGGTAAGGTTCGGGGGAAAATATCGGTTGCCGTTGATGCTGATAAAGAATCTATCGAAAAAGATGCTGTTGCCGAGCAGAATGTTCAGCGTTATATCGAGGGTAAGCAAATTCGTAAAATGATCGTAGTCCCAGGCCGTTTAGTCAATATTGTGGTGGCGTAATGCGGTTTATTCTTTTATCCCTGGTCGTAATCATTATCAGCGGTTGTGGATACTCATTCTCGGGTATGGGAGAATCCATGCCCGAGAATGTCGAATCTCTCTATATTCCGCTTATGGCCAATAAAACGTCAGAGCCGCGAATAGAGAATAGTTTGTCTTCTGATGTCATTCGAGTTTTTACTCGAAGTGGTAAGGTTAATGTTGTTGAGCAGCGTAGCTCTGCTGATGCCATCCTTGATGGAACAATTGTCAAATATACAAATCGTGCAATTTCGTATGACAGCAATGATGACATCAGCCAGTATCGCTCAGCAATGATTGTTGATGTCGAATTGGTTCGCAATGACATCGAAAAACAGGTTCTTTGGAGTAAGACCGTCACCTGGAGCACTGATTACTCAGCTAGTGATAATAAGGCAGAACAGGAAGATCGTGAGGGCCAGGCCATCGATGAGCTGAATTCACGCTTAGCGGAAGAACTGTACGATCAATTAATGAATAGTTTTTGAGTTGACTATGCTCGTACCGGAAGAGTTTTATCGACAGTTACGTGAAAAGAATATCCCTCCACTTGTCTTGCTCTATGGGCAGGAGTCGTACCTTGTTGGCCAGGCCGCAAAAAGGCTAAGAAGAGCGGTTTTAGCCATCGAAAATGACGAATTCAATGATCACCAATTTACTGCAAAAGAAGTGTCAGCAAGTCAAATTCTGGAAGCTGCCATGACGTTTCCTGTTTTTGCTGAACGTAAATTGGTGACAATCAAAGATGCTCATCAGCTTGCCGCCGCCGATATGGATCAATTGTCTGACTATCTTGATGACCCTGTTCCTGAAACATGTTTACTGCTGATTGCAGACAAAATTGATAGTCGACGTAAATTTTTTCAAAAATTTAAAAAACTTGGGACTGTTGTTGAGTTCAAGCCATTGGCTGAAAAAAACATGCCCCAATTCGTTCGTCAGGAACTTGATCAACGCAATATAAATATCTCCGCTGATGCCCTTGCTTTGCTCTGTGGTCTGATGAGTGGAAGCCTCTATGAGGTGCACGCTGAACTTGACAAATTAATTAATTACATTGGTGATCGTAAGCTGGTTGATGTCAAGGATGTCGAGGCAGTCATCTCACGAGGCCGGGCTGAAAATGTTTTTGAATTAGGGAAAGTCGTTGGCCAGGGGAATGCAGCAAGAGCTTTGATTCTTGCTGGCCGACTGAGTGCTTCTGGCGAACCTCCATTAAGAACGCTGTCGCTCCTTGTCAGGCATTTCAGGCAGCTTTGGAAGGTAAGGGAGCTGCAGGTTCAGAAAAGGTCGAGTCGCGACATTGCTAAGGTGGCTGGAGTGCCATATTTTGTTGTCGATGGATTGGTTCAGCAGGGTAAGCGTTTCTCTAAGCAGGATTTTGTCTTTGCCTTCAACCTGTTCATTGAAACTGACTTGGCGATGAAATCGAGTGGTGCTGATGCTGCTGCACTGCTTGATCTTCTGGTTTTGCGATTAGCTAAAATGAAAGATAGATAAAAAAAGGGGCTCATAGCCCCTTTTCTTTTAATTGCAAGTCATTGCCCTATTAAGCAAGGGTGTTGACCAGTTTTGTCAAGCGGGATATTTTACGGCTTGCGGTAGACTTGTGGATTACGCCCTTGGTTGCTGTTTTGTCAATATAGGGAGTCGCTTTGATCAAGGCGCTTTGTGCCGCCTCTTTGTCTCCAGCTGCAACAGCCTCGCGAACCTGTTTAACAAGAGTTCTCATTGTTGAACGGATATGGGTATTGCGTGCATTGCGGACAGCATTTTGTTTGTTGCGTTTTACCGCTGATTTATGATTTGCCACTATTGAACTCCTTTGAATTTGATCTGTTCTCTTAAAAGTCTGGCGATATTAATCGTCTATGTGTTTTCTGTCAAGTTAGAAAGCGATAATAAATAAAATAAAAGCATCGTATCTTCGGTAGCTTACCTTTTTATGTATTTGGATTAAAATATAATAATGACAATAAAAAGAAAAATTACAGCAGCAACATTGGTTATGGCATTTGCTACAGCACTTAGCCGCGTTGCTGGGTTGGTCCGTGATGTTGTTATTGCTCGCTTTTTTGGGGCCGGAATGGTGACAGATGCCTTTTTTATGGCCTTTACAATACCGAATTTGTTGCGGCGTTTTTTTGCTGAAGGATCTCTGACTGCTGCTTTTGTCCCAATTTTTTCTGAAGTCTTTCATCAGCGTGGTGAGGGGGAAGCGCAAGACCTTGCGAATCGATGTTTAACATTGCTGCTTATCGTGATGATTGTCGTTGTCACGATCGGTATTTTTTGTTCGCCATGGATTGTACAAGCAATAGGCTATGGCTTTAATCAGGTTCCAGGTAAGATCGAGATCACTGATCAGTTGAACAGGTTGATGTTTCCCTATATCGGCTTTGTCTCCATTCTTGCTTTGCTGACAGGTATTCTAAATGTCAGGGGGCACTTTTTTCTTCCGTCTCTGTCCCCTCTGTTTCTGAACCTTACAATGATAGCAAGTGTGATGAGCATTGGGCATTTATTTAGTCGTCCAATTTTTGCTCTTGCAGTTGGGGTATTGCTGGGGGGAGTCGTGCAGTTGATATTGCAAGTTCCGGTTCTCTTTAAATACCGAATCCACTTGAGGTTGAACTTTTCTTTCGGTTCAGATTCCAGGCTGCACGAGATTGTTCGTCTGATGATTCCCGGGATTCTGGGGGTTGCGATTTATCAGATAAATATCATTGTCACTCGCTTGATGGCTTCTTTTTTGCCAGATGGAAGCTTGTCTTATTTGTATTACGGACAGCGTTTGTTCGAATTTCCTCAGGGAATTTTTATTGTCTCCTTGGCACAGGCTGTGCTGCCGATGATGAGTCGCCAGGTTGCGGAAGGGAATCGATCAGCCCTCCAGCAATCTTTAAGTTTTTCATTAACATTGATAACCCTGTTCACTTTACCAGCTATTGTTGGTTTGGCTCTTTGTGCCAAGCCGATTTACTCTCTGTTCTTCTTTGCTGGAGAATTTGATGCTGTCGCATTAAACAGCACTGCCCTCGCTTTGGTCTGTTATGCTCCGGGGTTGATCTTTGTTGGTTATAGTCGCATTGCTGCCCAGACATTTTATGCCCTTAAGGACACGCGGACTCCAGTTGTGGTTTCCTTTTGGACTCTCTTGGTTAATCTTGTCAGTGGATTATCGCTGATGACATTATATGGGTTCGCTGGGCTAGCTGTTGGTTTGACCTTGTCGACAGTCTTTAATTCGGTCGCTCTGCTTGTCTTGTTACAGCGTAAAACAGGTCAATTTGTTCATGCTGCTCTATTTATTCCATTGTTAAAGTCGCTCCCCGCATGTTTGATGATGGCTGGCGTCGTATGGGGGGTCCTGTCGCAGGTTGATTGGGCAATGACTGGGATGATCCTCACGAAGAGTTTGACTTTGACTGCTGCTGTTGTTGGCGGTATTTGTGTCTATCTGTTTGGTGCATATCTTTTTAAGGTACAGGAAGTTAAAGAGGGGATGCTGATGTTCCGGAGAAAGAAGCGCAATGATCAGTAGCGCCTGAATTGGATTTCTCCATTGCGAATTTTTTTATCGAGCCATTGCTTGATCCAAACTTTCATGACAGAGCGAGTGGCTGGAGTTAGTAGGAAAAACCCGAACAGGTCTGTACAGAATCCAGGTGTTAGTAGGAGGAGCCCGCCCGCGAGTATCATCGCTCCATCGAATAGCTCTTCGGTGGGAAGAGTTCCTCTGTTGAGCTCATTTTGGATGCGGTTGATGATATTGAATCCCTGGCTTCTCGCAAGGTAGGCACCGGCGATACCGGTAAGCAATATCATTGCAATGGTTGCTCCCAGGCCAATCTGTCGTCCAGCCTCGATAAGTACATAAAGTTCTATAATTGGTACAATTATGAATATGATTAGAAGTCTTATAAACATTGGAGATCCTTTTTGTGAAATTAAATAAATCTTTTTGCCGCGCTATATGGTAGATCGGTTGTGCTGCAACTGTTGATCTTCAAGTTACTGAAAATACAAGGATAAATAACTGATTAAAAAATAGGCAAGTTGGAGCGGGCGGCAAGTTTTATAATGTCTTGCGTGTTGTCAACAGGCTTTTGTACAGCTTATCCACAGGTGGCGTTGATGAGTAGCGAAAGTGATTGTTTTTCACCAACTTGTCATCCTTTGCGTCAATTAAACCTCATTTTGGTCATCTATTGCTGCGATCACTTGTTTTGTTTTGATTCTTAAAATCTCCTCCGCGTCCGAGTGTAAATTAGTACAAAGATTTACCAGTGAGTAGAGCATATTGCCAAGGGGGATGTCGAAGGTATTCTCATTTGGTTTGTCTTGGACAATTTGTTCTTTAAGTGTTTGAATTTCATCGGTCAGCCTGTCGATGATTGCAATTGGCGAAATTGCGGGTAATTTCTTTGTGATTTTTGAGGCTTTTTTCAGTGCTGGGAGGTTTTTGGGTATTTGATCCTTTAGTTTATTTGTTTTACCCGAGTGGGATCGTTCTTCTTCTTTGATCTGTTCCCATCGTTGTTTGTGGTTGGTTGGGTCTTCATTGGCAAAAACATGTGGATGGCGCCTTATCATTTTCGAGTTGATAGACTTGGCGACAGAGCCTATGTCGAATAGATTTTTTTCTCTGTGTATTTCTGCCAGAAAAAAAATCTGAAGAAGTAGGTCTCCAAGTTCGTCGCAAATATCTCTGGGATGATTCCTGTCAAGGGCATCCAGAAGTTCGTATGTCTCTTCAAGTAGGTATGGTTTGAGGCTTGATATCGTTTGCTTTTGGTCCCAGGGGCAGCCCTCTGGGGAGCGTAGCGTTGTCATGATGTCGATAAGTTTTAGGAGTTCAGATGCTGTTTTGTTGTTGTCATTTATCATAATTACGGACATTTCTTGAGTGGTTAAGGTTTGTTTGTTTGTCTGCGAGCATTGTTGATCTGTTCTTGCGATTATCGCAGATTTGTAAAAAAAATCTTGCAAATCATAAGTATATGGGCTAGAAAGTGCGCCATTCTGCTCAGCGGGTGCGAGCCTTTTAGCTTGACATGATTTTTGCTCGCTTTATACTGTTTTATTTGATTTTTATGGATCTATGCGTCTCGAAATAAAAGATATCAAGGGTGGCGTTCTGGAGCAAGATTACTCTTGCACATTCGCTGATTTTCCTGAACTGAAGACTATGTCTGACCATGGTGGGCCTACTTTTGTAGAGCCGTTCAGTTTTCATTTGCGCTTTCAACGGACGGGTCAGTTGGTTGAGCTAGAAGGGCGAGTGGCGGCTGATATTTTATTAAACTGCGGTCGATGTTTAAAGGAGTTCAGATTGTCTGTGACAGACTCTTTTTCTTTAACTTTTTCTCCTGTTCCACAGGAGGGTGTTGAGGAAGAAGAGGTTGAACTGGATGCGGATGAATTAGGATTAATTACCTACCGTGATGATGTTCTGGACCTTACGGCGCCATTGCTTGAGCAGTTAGTTATGGTCGTTCCAATAAGTCCGGTGTGCAGTGATGGATGTCAAGGCTTATGTCCTGAGTGCGGTTTAGATTTAAACGACAGTCGCTGTACATGTGAAAAGAAAGTTTTTAATAATAAATTTTCAGTTTTGGCTGGTCTTAAACTGAAAAGCTGATGTTCGAATTACGAACGTGTGATCAGCTTGTGATCACAACGCTTAGTTCATAAACAGACGTCGAACAGAATCGTTTGACTGTAAGGAGAAATTTTATGGCAGTTCCAAAGGGAAAAACATCAAAGTCAAAAAAGAATATGCGTCGTGCTCATGATGCTGTAAGTGCACCAGGGATCTCGACTTGTCCGCAATGCCAGGAGCCCAAAATGCCACACCGTGCATGCTCCAATTGTGGAACATACAAGGGTAAAGAAGTTATCAGTAGTGACGAGAGCTAAGCTGGCGCTCAGTTTATATGTCTTTTAAAATTGCAGTTGATGCCATGGGGGGGGATAACTCCCCTGGTGTTGAGGTTTCTGGGGCTGTTGCAGCGTGTCGTAATTGGGGCTGCGAAGTTGTTCTTGTCGGTGATACAACAAAGATCCAGGCAGAGCTTGATAAGCATAAAACCCAAGGACTGAAACTGGATATCCACCATGCGTCCCAGGTTGTGGGAATGCATGACTCCCCATCTGACGCAGTACGAAAGAAGAAGGATTCTTCGATTCGGGTTGCCTTTGATCTTGCTAAGCAAGGTCTTGCTGACGCTGTTGTCAGTGCTGGGAACTCCGGCGCTATTATGGCTTCGGGGATGTATGTGTTTGGCCGTGTCAAGGGTGTGGAGCGTCCAGCAATAGGGACCTCTCTTCCTAATCTGGATGACCAGACTATGGTCCTTGATATGGGGGCTAATGTCGATTGTAAGCCCTCGCAGCTTTATCAATTCGGGATTATGGGAAGCATTTATGTTGAGCATGTTCTGAGTAAATCAAAGCCACGAGTTGGTTTGCTGTCTAACGGTTCAGAAGAAAAAAAAGGCAATGACTTAACTCGTGAGGCACATCAATTACTCAAGGATTCTGATTTAAATTATCTGGGTTATGTCGAGGGCGGGGACGTCTATAACGGTTCCGTTGATGTCGTTGTTTGTGATGGCTTTGTTGGGAATGTGTTGTTGAAGGTTTCTGAGGGGTTAGCTGTCGCAATCGGTACGATGCTCAAGCATGAAATAGAAAGTCGTGTGCTCGCCAAAATGGGTTATTGCTTAAGTCGACCAGCATTTGATGCCTTTAAAAAGAGGATCAATCCTGCAGAATATGGTGGAGCTCCTTTGCTCGGTATTGCTGGCACTGGTATTGTTTGTCATGGTAGTTCTGACCCTGTAGCAATCAGTATTGCAATTCGGCAGGCTGGCGAGTACGCAAAAATCAGAATTGAGGAAAAAATTGCAGCCCTGCTGTGATTTATAGGCTTGATAGGGTATTCCCACCAAGTAACGTAAGGAGCACCAGAAAATGAAAGCACGTATCATTGGTACAGGGTCTTACCTTCCAGAAAAAGTGATGACGAACTTTGATCTCGAGAAAATTGTCGAGACAAATAATGAGTGGATCATCTCGCGAACAGGTATTGAAGAAAGACGTATCGCCGCTGAAGATCAATCGACTTCAGATATGGCCACTATTGCTGCACAAAGAGCAATGGAAATGGCAGGTCTTACTGCTGAAGATATTGATCTGATTGTTCTAGGAACCATTACAGGTGATTATCCGTGGCCAGCGACTGCTTGCATCGTTCAGGCTAATCTTGGTGCAAAAAATGCCTACGCATACGATGTGTCTGCTGCCTGCAGTGGTTTTTTGTATGCATTGTCAAGTGCGAATGACTATATTGCGGCCGGCCGGGGTAAAAGAGCTCTTGTTATTGGTGCCGAAACACTGAGCCGGATTGTTGATTGGGAAGATCGGAATACCTGTGTTCTGTTCGGTGATGGAGCAGGTGCCGTTATCCTGGAGGCACAAGAGGGGGAGTCTGGGATTCTTTCTTGCCACCTGCATTCAGATGGTAATTATCTCGAGCTTCTATATCAACCGGGATTTGGTGTAAAAATACCACCTTCTGTTGAATCTTTGGATGCTCGTGCTCCTTACTTGAAGATGCAGGGTAATGAAGTTTTTAAGGTTGCTGTGCGCTCATTAACCGAAGTATCAAAAGAGGCTTTGGCTGCAAATAATGCGACCAGTGAAGATGTTGGATTATTTGTTCCACATCAGGCTAATTTGAGAATTCTTGAAGCGACGACGAAACGTTTGAAATTAACTGAAAAGCAAAGCTTCATTAACGTAAATAAGTATGGTAATACCTCCGGAGCAACTATCCCGATTGCTATTGATGAAGCCTACCGCGAAGGCCGTATAAAAGAAGGTGATCTTCTTTTATCTGCGGCATTTGGTGGCGGCTTTACCTGGGCATCGACATTGATTCGTTGGTAATTATATATAAAGAGGTTTATTGAAAATGGTTGCATTTGTTTTCCCTGGACAGGGATCACAGTATTCTGGCATGGGCAAAGACCTGGCCGAAAATTTTCCCGTTGCAAAGCAGATCTATGAAGAGGCAAACGATGCTCTTCATTTTGATCTTGCATCTCTCTGCTTCTCCGGTGCCGATGAAGATCTTAAATTGACAGCGAATACACAGCCTGCAATCCTGACAACCAGTATTGCAACGTTACGTGTTCTTGAGCAAGAGACAGATTTTGTTCCCTCTTATGCGGCTGGACATTCATTAGGTGAGTATTCTGCTCTTGTTGCTGCGGGAGCTGTTGCCTTTGCTGATGCTGTTAGTATCGTGCGTCAACGAGGAACCTTTATGCAAGAGGCTGTTCCTGTCGGCGAAGGAGCGATGGCTGCAATTATTGGTATTGATGCCGTAGAACTCGAAAAACTGTGTGTTGAAGCTTCTGCAGGGCAGATTGTCGCTCCTGCAAACTACAACAGCCCAGGGCAGATTGTAATTGCAGGGCATGCGACCGCGGTTGATCGTGCCATGGCGCTTGCAAAGGAAAATGGGGCGAAGAGGGCTCTTCCGTTACCCGTGAGTGCACCGTTCCATTCTGCATTAATGAAACCTGCAGCAGAAAAGCTACAGCAGGCTCTTGAGCCGATTGCCATCAATCCGTTCAGATGTCCCGTTGTCAGCAATGTTGAAGCTCTTCCTTATCAAAATGCCGAACGTACAAAACAGCTCCTTGTCGATCAGGTATGTGCTGCCGTACGTTGGGAAGAGTCGATACATAAGCTTCAAGAATTGAATGTCACAAAATATATTGAAATTGGCCCAGGGAAAGTTCTTTCAGGTCTTATCAAACGTATTGACCGTTCTGCCAGTTCATTGAACGTTGGCGATGTAAAAAGTCTGGAAAAAGCCTGTCAATAGTTTGCTATACTGATCAACTGGGTTTACAAAAGGAGACGAAGTTATGGTTCAAGATAAAGTAGCATTAGTAACAGGTGCTTCACGTGGAATCGGACGTAGTATCTCTCTGGCACTTGCTGCTCAGGGTGCTAAAATTGTAGCTGTTGATATTGATCTCAAAAGCACTGAGGAATTTGTTGCTGAACTGATTAAATCAGGCACTGAAGCTGTGGCTGTCCAAGGTAATGTGACTGTTGCTGCTGATGTTGACAATATGTTTAAGATTGCAAAAGAAACTTTTGATCGTGTTGATATCTTAGTTAATAATGCTGGGATAACACGTGATGGTTTATTACTCAGAATGAAAGACGAAGATTGGGATGCCGTCCTTGATGTCAATCTTAAAGGGGCGTTCCTCTGTTCACGCGCTGCTGCCAAAATTATGTCAAAGCAACGCTGTGGTCGGATTATCAATATTGCCTCTATCGTTGGTCAGATGGGCAATGCCGGTCAAGCCAACTATTGTGCAAGTAAGGCAGGCTTGATGGGACTGACACGTTCCAATGCAAGGGAACTTGCTAAGCGCAACATTACCGTTAATGCGGTTGCTCCTGGTTTTATCGCTACCGATATGACAGATGCTCTTCCTGAGCAGGTCCGTCAAGATCTGGCAGCTCAAATTCCGTTAGAGCGGCTTGGATCCGCAGATGATATAGCAAATGCAGTACTGTTTCTCGCGTCAGAGCACTCCAATTATATCACTGGGCAAGTGATCGGCGTTAACGGCGGAATGTACATGTAAATAAACTGGCTTATTCTAATAGCCTACATAACACAAGAAAGAAGGAGGAAAGCAAATGGCTTCTATTGATGAAAGAGTAAAGCAGATTGTTGCTGAGCAGTTGGGTGTTGATGAAGATCAGGTAACAGAAAATGCTGCTTTTATGGATGACCTTGGTGCAGATTCTTTGGATACTGTTGAGCTTGTTATGGCTCTTGAGGAAGAATTTGATATCGAAATTTCTGACGAAGATGCTGAGAAAATTCAGACCGTCAAGAATGCTATCGATTACATCAACAAGGCTTCCTGATTTTAATGGTGGTACCGGTTTGCCGGTACCACCATTTTTAGTTTTCAGAATTAAATGTACAAACGTCAAAACATAGATATTTATAAAAGAGAGAAGGCATATGCGTAGAGTTGTTGTTACAGGACTCGGAATCGTGTCTCCACTGGGAACCGGTGTTGAAAAGAACTGGAATGCTATTACTAATGGTCAATGTGGCATTGGTAACATTACGCGTTTCGACGCATCCGATCTGGCGACTCAAATTGCCGGTGAAGTTAAAGATTTTAATGCTGTCGATTATATCGAGAAAAAAGAGATTAAGAAGATGGATCTCTTTATCCAGTATGGTCTGGCGGCTGCAGATATGGCATTTAAAGACTCTGGTCTGGAAATCAACGACAGCAACGCTGAACGCGTAGGTGTGTTGGTTGGCTCTGGTCTCGGCGGTTTACCAGCGATTGAGCATTATCATGGCGTTCTTCAGGAGCGCGGCTATAAGAGGATATCACCATTTTTTATTCCAATGTTGATTATCAACTTAGCACCTGGTCACATATCAATTAAATATGGAGCAAAGGGACCGAACCTTTCTTCAGTTTCGGCTTGTGCAACGGGGACCCACTCAATTGGCGACGCATATCACATGATCGCTCGTGGTGACGCTGATGCTATGTTTGCTGGGGGGACCGAGTCAACAATTACACCACTCGGCATTGGTGGCTTTAATGTCATGAAAGCACTGTCGACACGCAATGACGATCCCGCAACAGCCAGCCGTCCGTTTGACAAAAACAGAGATGGATTCGTTATGTCAGAAGGTGCTGGAATTGTTATGCTCGAAGACTATGAGATTGCCAAAGCGCGTGGAGCTAAAATCTACTGTGAAGTAGTTGGCTACGGGTTAACCAGTGATGCGTTTCATTTGACTCAGCCTGCACCTGAGGGTGAAGGTGCGGCCCGCAGTATGAAGATGGCGTTAAAAGGGGCCGGTTTGAACCCTGAGCAAGTTGATTATATTAATGCTCACGGGACCTCAACCTATTTTAATGACATGAATGAGACAAAGGCGATTAAGTCTGTTTTTGGATCTCATGCAGAAAAGGTCATGATCAGCTCGACCAAGAGTATGACTGGGCATGGACTGGGTGCTGCTGGCGGTTTTGAAGCTGTTTATTCGGCACTTGCGATCAAGAATAGTATTGTTCCACCAACGATCAACTATAGTGAGCCTGATCCAGAGTGTGATCTGGATTATGTCCCAAATGAAGCACGTCAAGCTGAGTGTAATGTTGTTCTTTCCAATTCCTTAGGTTTTGGTGGAACGAATGCAACACTCGCATTTCGTAAGGTTTAAAAGCTTATGATGGAAATAATGGTTGCAAGTGATCACGGTGGTTTTGATCTTAAAAATGCAATTGTAGAATTGCTGGCAGAACGTGAGATCATTTTTACAGACTGTGGTACGCATGATCTTGATTCAGTTGATTATCCCGATTATGCAAAGCGTGTCGCTGAATCAGTGTCAGCCGGTAAAGCCGATGCAGGAATCCTTGTGTGTGGCACTGGAATAGGGATGTCAATTTCTGCTAACAAGCTTCCAGGAGTGCGTGCGGCTTTGGTTCATGATGAGTTTACTGCTCAGATGGCTAAAGAGCATAATAATGCTAACATCCTTGTGATGGGTGGCCGTATTCTCTCTATTGAGGCTGGTAAGCGTTTGGTCGAAATTTGGCTCGACACAGAATTTGAAGGGGGTCGACACCAAAATCGACTCGATAAAATTTCTGTCATTGAGCAGCGACAGGTAAAAGAGTAAACTCACGGGGCTGACATGGCCCCGTTTTTTTATCAGAACACTATTTTGATTTTTTTTCTTGAAAATGGAGAAACATGATGGCCCAACAGAACTTGACAACATTTGACCCTGAAATTGCCGACATTATTGTCAAAGAGACTGAACGCCAGGAGCATAATCTGGAGTTTATTGCTTCTGAAAACTTTGTCAGCGAGGCTGTTCTTGAGGCACAGGGTTCTGTGTTGACAAATAAGTACGCTGAAGGCTATCCAGCCAAAAGATATTACGGTGGTTGTGAAGTTGTCGATGCTGCTGAGCAGTTAGCGATTGATCGTGCCAAAGAACTTTTTGGTGCTGAGCATGCAAATGTACAAGCACACTCAGGTTCTCAGGCGAACATGGCTGTGTATATGGCCGTGTGCAAACCGGGTGATACTGTCTTGGGCATGAATCTCGCTCATGGTGGTCACCTGACACATGGTTCTCCCGTTAACTTTTCAGGCAAGCTGTACAATATCGTTTCTTACGGTCTTGATCCCAAGACTGGTCGAATCGATTATGAAGAAGTCGAAAAGCTGGCCATTGAAAATAAACCTAAATTGATTGTCGTGGGTGCAAGTGCCTATGCTCGTGAGATTGACTTTCCTGCATTCCGCAAAATTGCTGATAAGGTTGGTGCTGTCGTTATGGTTGATATGGCTCACATTGCAGGCCTTGTTGCTGCGGGTGTGCATCCTAACCCTGTTCCTTATGCAGATTTCGTCACAACGACAACTCACAAGACTCTGCGTGGCCCGCGCGGTGGTATGATTCTCTGTACTGAGGAATGGAGCAAGAAACTCAACAGCAATATTTTCCCCGGTATTCAGGGTGGTCCATTGATGCATGTTATTGCTGCAAAAGCAGTCGCATTGAAAGAAGCGCTTAGTCCTGAATTTAAAGATTATGCCCAGCAGGTTGTTAAAAATGCTCAAGCCCTGGCTCAGGGATTGGTCGATAAAGGTTACAATCTGGTTTCTGGCGGTACCGATAATCACCTGATGCTGGTGGATTTTACCGGTACTGAAGTCACTGGCAAGGCTGCTGAAAGAGCATTGGAAGATGCAGGCATTACCGTTAGTAAGAATGCTGTCCCATTTGATACTCGCTCTCCATTTGTGACCAGTGGTGTTCGTATCGGAACACCAGCAACGACGACACGAGGCTTGAAAGAAGCTGAGATGGTCCAGGTTGCAGGTTGGATTGACCGTGCACTTAAAAATATTGACAATGAAGATGAGTTGAAGCAGATCCGCTCAGAGGTTGAAGAACTGTGCAAACGTTTTCCTCTTTATGCTCACCGCTTAGTATAGGACCCTGATGATGCAGCGCCCCAGTTGGGATGAATATTTTATGCAGATCACAAGGTTGGTCTCGAGCAGGTCAACCTGTATGCGACGCCAGGTTGGTGCTCTTCTTGTGAAAGATAAAAATATCCTCGCAACAGGTTACAATGGAGTCCCAAGCGGGATTACTCATTGTGATGTAACGGGGTGCCTGCGTGATCAACTTAAGGTCCCTTCTGGCGAAAGGCATGAGTTATGTCGCGGTCTGCATGCAGAGCAGAATGCAATTATTCAAGCTGCCAGTCACGGTGTCAGTATCTCTGGCTCAACACTCTATTGCACTGATTCACCTTGCATTATCTGTAGTAAAATGCTGATTAATGCAGGCGTCACGGATATTATTTATGGTCGTGGCTATCCTGATGAATTGTCGCTTGAAATGTTGACAGAAGCGGGGATCAAATATCATCACTTCGATATGGGAGAGACATGATGAAATGCCCATTTTGTGGAAATGAAGATACTCGTGTTGTTGACTCACGACTCGGCAAGGAAGGGAATAATGTTCGTAGGCGAAGGGAATGCCCTGACTGTGAACGCCGCTTTACAACCTATGAAAGGGTCGAAGAGATTTTGCCATGGGTGATAAAGAAGGATGGTCGACGTGAAGCCTTTGATCGTTCAAAAATTATTTCCGGGATGCAGCGTGCCTGTGAAAAGCGTCCTGTTTCTGTTGAACAGATAGAAGCTCTTGTCGATCAGCTTGAAAGACGTTTTCAAGAGTGTGGGGATAAGGAAATTGCGGCCAGTTTAATCGGTTCTGCAGTGATGGATGCACTGCACGAGACTGACGAGGTTGCCTATGTTCGTTTTGCCTCAGTTTACCGACAGTTTAAAGATATCAACGAGTTTATGTCAGAGCTCAATGATCTGTTGAAAAATTCGCACTAAAACGTCTGGTTTTAAACAATTCAACCGGAAGCCCAGTGGGTTTCCGGTTTTTTGATTCAACGAAGAATAATCTTATGGATAATGAACAGCATCTTGGATGGATGAAACAGGCCGTGTCATTGGCTCGTAATGGGGAGGGGCGAACCACGCCTAACCCACCCGTTGGAGCTGTGATTGTGCGTGATGGCAAGCTTGTCGGCGAGGGCTATCATCCGCAAGCTGGAGAGCCTCACGCGGAGGTTTTCGCATTACGGAATGCAGGAGAAGCTGCGCGTGGAGCTACGGTCTACGTGACCTTGGAACCTTGTTCTCATTTCGGCAAAACGCCTCCCTGTGCCGATGCGCTTATCTCTGCTGGAGTGAAAGCTGTTTATGTTGGTGTGGCCGATCCCAATCCCCAGGTCGCTGGACGTGGAATAGGGCGTCTAAGAGCGGCAGGAATTGACGTCCATACCGGTTTATTGGGAGGCGAATGTCGGCAGCTGATTGCTGCATTTAAAAAGCACATTGAGACTGGAATTCCTTATACCGTTTATAAGAGTGCTATGACTCTTGATGGTAACACCGCAACCCAATCCGGCGATTCACGCTGGGTTTCAGGGTGTGAAAGTCGCCAGCGCGTGCATCAATTACGTAACCGTGTTGATGCTATTATGGTCGGTGTCGATACCGTATGTCATGATGATCCTCTGTTGAATACTCGATTGGATGGCGAGATTGGACAGGATCCATTGCGTATCATTGTCGACAGTCACCTGCGCATGCCTTTGAATAGCCGGCTCCTGCGTCAAGATTCTTCGGCATCAACGATTGTGGCAACTGTTTGTCATGATTCCGATAAGATAGAGGCATTTGAAGCTGTAGGGGCCGAGATTCTGATTTTACCTGAAGATGACGGTCGGGTTTCTCTTTCCGAATTATGGCGTGAGCTGGGCGAGCGAAATGTTCAAAAATTATTGCTTGAAGGGGGCGCTACCTTGGCGGGAGCTGCTCTTAATGCCGGATTAATCGATCAATTAATGCTATTCATTGCACCTAAGTTGTTAGGTGGTGTCACTCAGCATGGTATTCTGAATGGGATGTCATGCAATCTTATGGCAGAGGCTATCAGACTTGATAATCATCACTTTGAACAGGTTGGTCATGATCTATTGATTACAGGAGATATCGTTCAATGTTTACCGGATTAATAGAATCTCTCGGTACCGTACGTGAATTGAAGCGTCAAGGTGGTGGTGGTCAACTTGTGATTGCTGGTGCTATGGCAAAAAGTGATCTTCAATTGGGAGAGAGTATTGCTGTCAATGGGGCTTGTCTGACTGTAACATCATGGACGACAGATCATTTTGTTGTCGATGTTTCGCCAGAGACCTTTGAGCGAACAACACTAGGGACGTTACGGCAAAGTCAAATGGTCAATCTTGAAAGGGCTTTACGCCTTTCTGATCGACTTGGTGGGCACCTTGTGAGTGGGCATATCGATTGTGTCGCAACATTGCGTCGTCGTTACCAGGACCAAAATTCTGTGCGCATGCAATTTGAGGTTGATCCACAATCATTACGTTACATTGTCGAAAAAGGATCTGTTGCCATTGATGGCATCAGTTTGACCGTCAACCAGGTCGACGAGGACAGCTTTTCGGTGGCTGTGATCCCGCACTCTTTAGAACGTACGACACTGCAAAGTTGTAGCGAGGGTTCCAAGGTTAATATTGAAACAGATATGATAGGTCGTTATGTTGAACGTTTTGTCTCAAACCAGCCCAGCAATGAAACCCAGAGTCGACTAAATATGGACTTTCTTGCTAAAAATGGGTTTCTGTGAGATAAATCCGAATCCGTCTTTTGAATAAGGAAAAAACAATGCCTATAGCAAGAATTGAAGCTGCTCTGGAAGATATTCGTCAGGGCAAAATGGTTATTCTCGTTGATGATGAAGATCGCGAAAATGAGGGCGATCTCGTTATTGCTGCCGAATTGGTTAATGCTGATATCATCAATTTTATGGCTAAAGAAGGCCGTGGATTGATCTGTCTTTCATTGACCGAAGCTCGTGCCGATGAGCTTGATCTGCCTTTGATGGTCAGTGACAACAGCTCTTCTTTCGGAACGGCTTTTACTATATCGATAGAAGCTCGTCAGGGTGTTACGACTGGAATCTCTGCTGCAGACAGGGCTCGGACAATTCAGGTCGCTGTTGATGACAATTCTGCAGCTCGTGACCTTGCACGTCCAGGGCACGTGTTTCCATTGAGGGCCAAAAAAGGTGGTGTTATGGTTCGTGCGGGACAGACAGAAGGTTCTGTTGATCTTGCGCGTTTGGCTGGATTAAAACCCGCTGGCGTCATTTGTGAAATCATGAATGAAGATGGAACCATGTCCCGGATGCCTCAATTGGAAGTTTTTGCCAAGCGACATGATCTGAAAATCATATCAATTGCTGATATCGTTGCCTATAGGATGCGCAAAGAGCTGATGGTTCAACGCGCGGCGGAGACAAAGATACCAACACCGTTTGGTGGTGATTTCAATGCAGTTGTTTATGAAAATGATGTTGACAATGCGCAGCATATCGCATTGGTCAAAGGAGAAATTAACGGTGATGAACCTGTATTGGTTCGTGTGCACTCAGAGTGCCTGACCGGTGATGTGTTCGGTTCTGAGCGTTGTGATTGTGGAGAGCAGTTGCAAGCAGCGATGGCACAAATAGATAAAGCAGGGTGTGGTGTGATCCTCTATATGCGTCAAGAAGGCCGAGGTATTGGTCTCGTGAATAAGATTAAGGCCTACGCTTTACAAGATGAGGGCTATGACACTGTAGAAGCCAATCATGCCCTGGGTTTTGAAGATGATCTCCGTGATTATGGCCTTGGTGCGCAGATTCTGAGTGAGCTTGGAATTAAGAAGCTGCGACTTATGACGAATAATCCCAAAAAGATCGTTGGCCTTGAAGGCTACGGTCTTGAGATTGTTGAGCGTGTCTCAATTGAGATGCATGCCCATACAAGTAATCTTAAGTATTTGAAGACTAAACGAGAAAAAATGGGTCACATTCTCGATCATTTAGAAGAAGAGTAAGAGGAGAAAAGTATGCCACAAATTATTGAAGGAAATCTTGATGCGAAGGGCTTTAAGTTCGGTATTATTGTCAGCCGCTTCAATAGCTTTATCTGCGATCGTTTACTTGAAGGATCTCTTGATACTTTAAATCGCCACGGTGCTGATGTTGATACTGTCCAGGTTGTCAAAGTTCCAGGTGCGTTTGAAATCCCACTGATGGCTAAAAAAATGGCGACATCGGGGAAATATGATGCGGTTATTTGTCTGGGTGCTGTTATCAGAGGTGGAACTCCGCATTTTGAGTACGTTAGTTCTGAAGTGACCAAGGGAGTCGCGTCCGTCTCTCTTGACTCTGGAGTCCCCATTGCATTTGGTGTGCTGACAACTGATTCGGTCGAACAGGCAATTGAGCGTGCTGGTACCAAGGCTGGTAACAAAGGGGTTGAGGCAACAATGAGTGCCATTGAAATGGTCAACTTGCTTGGAGCTGTATAATCGATGGCAAACAATCGGCGTATTGGGCGAGAGTGTGCATTGAAAATGTTGTTCGCCCACAAAATTGATGCGGATCAGAAGGATCCAGAGCGGCTGTATGAAACGTTCTGGGCTAACTTTCGTTTTGCTGACGATGCACTGGGAGAACCTCTGGAAACGGTCGACGCTCCATTACCTACAGCTTCACGTTTATTTGCGGAAGCACTGGTTAAAGGAGTTGCGGAGTTTTGTCCAGTCATAGATCAAAAGATTGTTGCTGCGGCTAAAAACTGGTCTATTGAGCGTATGACGACTGTTGATCTTTCAATTTTAAGACTTGGGGCGTTTGAACTGCTTTATCGCCCTGATATTCCCGCACGAGTATCGATTAACGAGGCAATTGAAATTGCCAAACGTTATGGAACGAAAGAATCGCCAGCTTTTATTAATGGCCTGCTCGACAAGATTTCTCAGCAGGTAGAGTCATAAACATTTTTTATGAATTGAGGGTTTTATGAGTGCAGTTAATGTTGGATTGCTCGGTTTTGGCACCATTGGAACTGGAGTCGTCAGAGTTTTTGAGAAAAATTCAGAAATTATCAGTCAGCGTCTTGGCAAAGAACTCAATCTGGTCAAAATTGCTGATCTTGATATTACAACCGATCGTGGTGTGACTCTGGAGCCAGGTGTTTTGACATCTGATGTCGAAGAAGTGATCAGCAACCCTGATATCGATGTTGTTATTGAATTGATTGGTGGCTATGAGCCAGCTAAAACCTTCGTCCTTAAGGCGATTGAGCAGGGCAAGCATATTGTCACGGCTAACAAAGCTCTTATGGCTGTCCATGGTCAGGAGATTATTGCTGCTGCCAATCGTAATAATGTATCGGTTATGTTTGAGGCTGCTGTTGGCGGCGGTATCCCGGTCATCTCTGCGATCAAAGAAAATCTCTGTGCGAATCAATTTCAATCGATCCTTGGAATTCTCAATGGAACCTGTAATTTTATCCTGACTAAAATGACAGAAGAGGGGAGCGACTTTGCACCCGTCCTTAAGGAAGCTCAGGATCTTGGTTATGCAGAAGCTGATCCGACATTTGACATTGAAGGAGTGGATACTGCACATAAAATCGCTCTACTGTCATCTCTCTGTTTTGGCACAACTGTTGATTTTGATCAGGTTTACATGAAAGGGATTACTGAGATTTCTGCACTCGATATCCAGTTTGCTGGTCAAATGGGTTACAAGATCAAACTTCTGGCTATTGGTAAGAATCATGGTGATCAGATTGAAGTTCGTGTCCATCCAACGATGATCCCCGATACATACCAGTTGGCAGAGGTCGACGGCGTTTTCAATGCTGTGCGTATGATTGGTGATTTTGTTGGCCCAACTCTACTTTATGGAAGTGGTGCCGGTATGGATGCAACGGCGAGTGCTGTCATGGGTGATGTCATGGCTCTGGCTCGCGATAATATTTCTGGCGGAAAGCCAAGAGTTCCAACAATGGGCTATTGTGCTGACCAAATTAAAAATTTACCGATTAAGGCAATGAGCGAAATTGTCAGCCAGTACTATCTCCGCTTTTCAGCTCTTGATCAGCCTGGGGTCTTAGCAGCGATTTCAGGATGCTTAGGTGAGCATAATATTAGTATTCAATCGATGATTCAGCCTGAGCGCCATGAGAATGACTCCGTTCCAATTGTCATCATGACTCATATTGCTAAAGAGGCTGATGTTAATTTGGCTCTTGAAAAAATTGAGAAGCTGGAAATTATTACCGAGCCAACCCGACTAATCCGTGTTGAAAATGATCTGGGGTAATTACAGCGTTTGACATTCCAATAAAAAAGCCGTCCTTATTGGACGGCTTTTTTATTGGAGAAAACGTCTTTTAGCGATGAGTTGAGATCTCTGGCTCAACAGCATAGCGTTTAATTTTACGTGTTGTTGTCTTGGGGAATTCATCTTCTCGGAGAGTGAATTTTTTGACCCGTTTGTAGTCGGCCAGATCCTTGCCGAAGGATAGGATCTCTTTGCGAATCATTTCTTCTATTTCCCTTGCCGACAGTGGTTCGTCATTCCGTTCTTTTGCCAGGGCAAAGAGTGTCTCTTCGTTCGGGAAAATAACAGCGTAGACCTCTTCTGCCGTAGCGCTGACTTTATGT
>Ga0193952_1000160_pt1 | contig 28249 bp, 45 predicted proteins | sample BB_3_MG_FD_140368 | JGI IMG/M metagenome (GOLD analysis project Ga0193952, IMG submission 140368) | Microbial mat bacterial communities from the Broadkill River, Lewes, Delaware, United States - BB_3_MG | ecosystem: Environmental > Aquatic > Freshwater > River > Microbial mats | place: USA... | reverse complement strand
GTACAAAGGGCGATTGGCAAAAAGTACCAAAACTAAAAAGGTGAAATATGAACGTATTAGATTTTTGTGGTGTAGGTGATATTCGGACTTACCTTAATGAGCCGTTTTATATTGATGGAAACATCTGCTGCTCAAACGGCCATATCCTTGCTTGGAGACATCAAAATGAAATTGGAACAGATGACGCGCCTAGTGAAATGAAGCAGCGTGTTCGTGAAATGATGAATATTGACCATTCCAAATTTAAGCCTGTTTCATTCGATCTGCCAGTTATTGAGATGAGAAAATGCAGGGTGTGTGAAGGTACTGGTAAATGTACGCGTTCAATTTGTGAGGAATGTGACGGAGATGGCGAGGTAGAGCTTTGTAATGACTACAATTGTTATTGTGATGAGTGCAAGTCATGCGATGGCGATGGTCAAATTATTTCTATTGGAGGTGACTTGTGTGAAGAGTGTAACGGTTCTGGTGAGGTTCAAAAAGATAAGCATATCAGGCTCAAGTTATGCGATGTGATAATACAGGCAAAGTATGCAAAGTTAATTCATGGCGATGGGCTAGAGTGTTTCAAGCATGATGAAATGCTTATCTTTAAGAAAGACGGTGTAACTGGAATTATAGTGGGCTGTAGAGAGTAATGTTATTGGCAGAAACTACCAAAACTAATCTAAATTTGGTAGTTCTTGCCAATTACAAAGAATATCAGTGCTTTATACTTGGCACTCAACTTAACAAAGGCGATTGATATGAATGCAGAGTTGTTTTTACAAGGCCAGAAGGATTGCCAAGACGGCAAGCCGCATGAGGCTGGTAAAGGTGAGGATTATGACCGCGGCTATGCTTGCCAGTATGAGTTAGAGCAAGCCTTATCTCACACAGGGGTCAACTAATGGAAAAGAGCGAGCAAATCAATGACTTGGCCTCTGCACTATGCAAGGCTCAAGACCAAATGAGCGGTGCTACAAAAGACTCTAAAAACCCATTTTTTAAGAGTTCTTATGCCGACCTATCATCAGTGGTTAAAGCGGTTAAGCAGCCTTTTGCTGACAATGGTTTAAGTTATTCACAGTTTCCTATTTATGAGGAAAAGCTTGTAGGTGTTGAGACTATCTTGATGCACTCAAGTGGACAGTGGATCTCTAGTAAGTTGTTATTGCCAATGACAAAGCAAGACCCGCAAGCTGCTGGCTCTGCTATCACTTATGCGCGCCGATATGCATTGCAGGCGATTGCTGGAATACCTAGTGAAGATGATGACGGTAACTCTGCCACAGTAACTGCAAAAAAGGTGGCTTATCAGCTTGATGAAACTGCAATGGCTTGGATTTCATCTATCAAGGCTGGAAGTGCAAAGCCAGAAGATATTCAAGATATTAACTACCGTAACTTTATACAGGGGAACTTAAAATGAATGTAACATTATTTAGCAACATAACCACAGAAGAGGCTCTTTCTAAAATAGAGGAAGAGTCTAAGAAGTATGATGGCTTATATGTTGATATGGATGAAAAAGAGCAGCGTAAGTATGTTAAAGACCATGCTGCTGTAATTAACAGCCTGCTTAAGACGCTTGACCGCGCCCGTATTGATAAATCAAAACGCTATAAAGCCAAGGTTGAAGCCGAGGCAAAGCATATCCGTGAACGCCTAGAGGAAGCTAATAAGCCGTTTACACTGCTAATTGATCAGCACAACGAGAAGCGAGCAAAAATACTAGCTGAGAAAAAGCGCCTAGAAGAAGAGAAAGAGGCTGCAATCCAGCTTGAAAAGGACCATGAAGAAGGCTTGCAGTTAAATCGACTATGGGATTTAGAGGCAAAAGAGCGCGAAGCACAGCGAGAAGCAGAAAAGCAGGCTCAGATTGAGCGTGAAAAACAGATAGCAGAGGATGCGGCAAAACAGGCACTAATTGAAGCAGAACAAAAACGCATTCAAGATGAAGCTACGGCGGAGTATGAACGAGCAATGCGCGAGGCCGACCTTGAGCACAAAAAGACAGTAAATAATGAAGCTATGCAGGGCTTTATTGGCGGCGGGTTATCGGAAGACGATGCAAAGACTGCTGTAACACTGATTGCAAAAGGCTCAATTAAACACACTAAAATCAATTACTAATGACGCAAGAAGAAGTAAAAGAGCTGCTAGCACAAATGGCAGCTCAAACAATAAACCAACTAAAGAAAGAAGGTATTTTATAATGGCTAAAGGTTCAATTAATAAAGTGATGCTTATAGGCACGCTTGGCCGCGACCCAGAAATGCGATATTTGCCAAATGGAAATGCAGTTTGCAGTGTAAGTATTGCAACAGATGAAGGGTACAAAGATAAAAACACAGGCCAGCAGGTAGACCGCACAGAATGGCACCGTGTTGAGTTATTTGGCAAGCTTGCTGAGATTGTAGGCGAGTATCTTAAGAAAGGCTCAAAGGCTTATTTTGAGGGCAAGCTTAAAACCGATGAATACGAAAAAGACGGCATTAAGCGATATACGACAAAGATTGTAGCGCATGAAATGACCATGCTTGATAGCAAACCAGATGGTGGCCAGCAACCACAACAATACGCACAACCACAACAGGCACCGCAAATGGCACCACAGCAACCAATGCAACAACAGCCACAATACGCGCCACAACAAGCACCAGCGTATGGCCAGCCTCAAAACAACGGATATGCACAGGCTCAGGGAGGCATTAATCAAATGCCGAACCCTAACGACCCACCATTCTAACCAGCACACGGCGCTTTAATTAGCGCCTAATAACACGGAATATAGTTTAATCCCTGTGATTAAGTTTTAAAGGTACAGAATCGTGCATTTAAATAACACGCCCCGAAAGGGGGATGTAGGTGACTTATGATTATAAAACTACAAAACACAGTAATGCTGGTATTTTTTATATCCCTAATAGCTTCTTGGTGTATTGGTGGTGCCGAAATATTTAGCTTGATTATTCTAGCGGCGCTAGCTTGTTATACTTTATTAACATTTATTAGAATATGGCAATAATGATAATTAACAGCCAGCAAAGCCTTAATGAAGCTATAGATCAGCTAAAGAAAGACTTTGATCAATGTAAATACCTAGAGCTTGATATTAAAGCCAAAGGTAAAGCTAGAACGTTAAAGCAGAATGCAGCTTTGCATATGTTTCTAACCAATCTAGCTAACGCTTTAAACGATGCGGGCTTAGATATGAAGCGCACATTAAAGCATGAGGTTGATATTCCTTGGTCTATGCCTATGGCTAAAGAATACCTATGGAAGCCGATGCAAAAGGTTGTCACAGGCCAAGAAAGCACAGCAAAGGTTAAGACAGTTGATTATCCTTTGATCTACGAGACTTTAAATAGATATATGTCCGATAAGTTTGGCATATCAGTTCAGTGGCCTACAGGATAATATTTGATAGCTCCTATTTAGAGTGGTATAATTGATTATTCTAAATAGGAGTTATTATGCAAGCCCTAGTATCAATTAAAAACGGAAAGCCTACCGTTTCATCGAAAGAAATAGCTGAGAAATTTAACAAACCCCATAAAAATGTTATCAGGGACATTAAAAACTTAAAATGTTCAGATAGTTTTAGATCGCTCAACTTTGAGCTTTCCACATACACCAGCCCTCAAAACAAAAAATTCGACTGTTTCGATATGACAAAAAATGGCTTTATATTTCTTTGCATGGGATTTACAGGATATAAAGCAGCGGAATATAAGGAGGCTTATATTGCCTCATACGATAAAATGGAAGAGTACATAAAAAATGAGCTAGTAGATAATAGCTTGATGGATTCAATCAATCGCCTTTCCGGTCAGCTTGATGACTTAGCGGCAGCTGGTAGTGCTTGGGGGAAAACAGGAAGTGAAATAAGATCAAGAAAAAAAGAGGCCACAGAAGAACTGGTTATATTAATAGATAAAGCACAATTGCAGCTGGGGTTTTAGATGGGAATTAAAGTAAATCCAGCAGATCAGGCGTTTAGTAAGTGTGTAAGGGCGGCAAATGCTTATACATGCTACAAGTGCGGTGTTCAGCATGATAAATCAAGCTCAGGCTTGCATTGCTCGCACAACTTCTCGAGGCGACATCGTACTATTCGCTGGTGTAAGGAAAACGCACTACCTCTTTGCTTTGGTTGTCATCAATGGTTTGGTGGTAATCCTGCCGACTCCGGCCAATGGCTAGAAGGCGAGATAGGAGAGGGGGTTATTCAGATATTACGTGAAAAACGTGATTCAAAGGTTAAGGTCTCGAAATTAGAAGAAAAAGACATCGCCAAGCACTACCGCGAGCAGCTAAAGATTATTGAGAAAAAGCGTGACACTGGCCAAACCGGATATATTGATTTTGAGAGCTGGCAGTAGTTTGTAACTTTTTGCCAATGATTTAAGTGGATATTGGTAGTTTTTGCCAATGCAAGACTGCCAATATTAAATAATAATAAAATCTCACTTAAAGGAGAAATGACAATGCACGATAAGATTGAACTAATCCGCCAAGCTTTAAATGTAGCTCAAGATAATGAGTTGAAGTTGTCTGCATTAGCATTGGAAGCTTTAAAAGATATTAATCAGAACCTATTCACGATAGAAGAGAATATTCAGGCTCTAGAGTATCAGAACGATATTCAAAAAGCCGAAATTGAAAAGCTTGAAGCTGAGCTGGTACAGTTAGGGAGAGTTGCACATGGATAAGGCTCAAGGAAAGGCTTTTATAGGGGCGTTTTCAATTGTTTTTGCACTTGGTTCATTCTTTTATGTAAGCAATGAGAAGTTCAAAGAAGAAATGAAACAGGCAGAGCCAGTGCAGGTGGTAATTCCTAAGTATGAGGCGGGATCACAAGTTGCGGCTGCATGTGCTGCTTACTTAGAGCGCCAGTAGAATCATCCACTCATAGGAGGTGATAGCAGTACCCGTCAATCACATGCGTGAGTATCTGAGGCGGTTTTTAACCTTAGTGCTATATGGCGAACTAGATAGAAGGAAGAATTATGTTTAAATTTTTTGTTATTAAAACTTATAGTGATATCGATTTTGCACCAATTATTGAGTTGAGATATGGGGTTGGTATTTTTAGCCGGTGCATTGCTGAGTTTGATGGATACGCAAAAGCAGCAGCTGTGGCTAATAGGCTAAATAAAGACGCATAACCCAGAGCTTAGCTGTGTGAGCCATAGCGAGCATCTGACTAAAGTGAATTGTTATATCGGGGGGAATATGGATTACGATGATAGGGAATATGATGAATTCCAAAAAAACTGGGAGTTAGGGGATTACGAGAACCCTAAAAACGGTTGTGAGAAGTGTGGCAGAAGCCGCGTGTGCAAGTGTCCTAACGGAAAACATCGCTGCGAGAAATGCAGATGGTGCCCAGAGGAAAAGCGTTATGTATTCGAGCCGATATGACAACACAATACAGGGCGCTCGCGTCCCTGTAATTAAAGTGTTATTGATTTTGGTAGTTTTTGCCAATTACACCACGCCACGCCAATGCAATAATAAGCCATCACTTAGGGGGATTTATGGAAATTTTAGAAGTATTTGAAGATCACATTACAACCACTGCAAATGAACTGCCATACGATATGTGGAAAAACAACAACTTAGGCGATAGTGAGGAGGTTGTTGAAGTTGGATTTGATTATAAACAGGTAGGCGATCAATTAACTGGTGAGGTGTTCATTACATCGGTAAGCATGGGTGATAAGAATTTGCACACTATTCATGCAGATAGACAAATTATGTCAGCGTACATTGAAGATCACTTAAGAGAGCTGCAGGAAGACTCTAATATTGAAGTGAATGGGGGTTGGTAATGGCACCAGAAGTCTACCCAGAAAAAATACGCCAATGCCATAATAAGCTAATGAATATGCAGGCATTAAGGCTAAACGAAATAGAGTCTGAAATGGTTAAGACTCTACGCCAACTAGAAAAGATAATTAAGATTTGCAGTAAAGAAGGTAGTGCAGATGTGCTTAAACTAGCACTAGAAGAGCGCAACAGGATTAGTGAGTATTTATATAAAGTTAATAGAGGGTGAAAGATGAAATACACAAAAGAACAGCTAGAAGCCATGAAGCAAGCCGCGCCGGATATGCTTGAGGCTTTGGAGGAGTGTATTACCAGTATGATAGCTAGTGGATACTTATTAGGTCATGTAGCTGTAAGGGCTTGCCATGCAGCCATCGCCAAAGCCAAAGGAGAGAAAGAATGATATTAGATTGAGACAAGCTTCTGAATGACCTAAATGAGCAGCTAGACTCAATAAAAAAAACAATACCAATAATCATTAAAGATCAGGATTGGAGTAATTGTCTAAAATTTGATGGAGGGTCAGCTGCAATCAGCGAAATAATGAATGCCATTAAGTCAGGCGACTACACAATAGAAGGAGAGAGTAAATGAATAACGCAGATACGCCAGCGATGCCTTGTGATGATTTGATACTAAGGGACGATAAAGGCAATTTGTATGGCTCACCAATCAGTAGCGCTGGTTTAACAAAGCGAGAACACTTCGCAGCTATGGCAATGCAGGGCTTGCTTTCAAATGGTACTCGCGCGCTTGTAGCTAGCGAATCAGTAGCTATAGCCGACGCGCTATTAAAGGAGTTAAGCAAATGAAACCCACAGACTTAACGTGCCACCAACAAGTAGCTGCCGTAATAGGCGAGGCCTATGCTGATCATGAGCTCCAGCGGGTATTGGATTGTGAACTCTACAAACATGAAGAAAAATATACCTTTGGGTTTATTTGGCGTTATACCCCTCAAGGTGGTGAGTTTTGGAATCTTATCAAATGTGAACAAAACCCCTACGAACACGGCCATAATAGGCCAGAGTTGTCCGAAATAACCCGCGCGAATTCGGACAAGATAGGCGCGCGGCTGGTGCTAGAAGAAAAATCAATAAGCCAAATGGCTGAGGACGTATTCAAAAAGGCTGAGTCCATGGGGTTTGGCAAAGAACGCAGCAAGGTAACAGCAGAAAGAATACTAGAAGCAGGCTTAGGCCATATGCAAGACCGAGCAGTCACCTACGATAACCCACATGGTGAGCGTTCAATAGGTAAAACCGTTGATATGTTTAATGTACTTTATGGGTTAGAACTAACAGAAGAGCAAGGCTGGGCTTTTATGAATATCTTGAAGCTAGTGCGAACAAGTCAGGGTGAGTTTAAGTTGGATAACTTTGAAGATATGGCGGCTTATGCTGGATTGATGGGTGAGGCTGCTGCAAAAGGAGCTGAGAAATGATAGAGAATATATTCTATACAAGTGCGCTGCTTGCTTTAATGTCAGTTCTCTTAATGACAATATTTGAATATGAAGAAGTCCCAAAGTGGATATCATTTACAGTTACTGGAATACTTGTATTATCGCTTACTGTTTCCTTTATTGCGCTGTTAATATTAATATGGGTGTAGCGCCAAAAGGTAAAATTGCGCTTAATTCAGTATCTGCTAAAATGCAATAATTAATTAAGGATGATGATATGAAATCCAATAAATCAAAGAAAAAAGTAGTTAAGAAGCCAGCAAAAGGCAAAAAGATTGCTGGTGCAGGTGGCAACGGAAAGCAACGGAAACCTAGTTATGCTTAGCATAGTATCCCCTATACTTCTTTTAATCGCTGTTATGCTGTCTTTTACTGGCCAGCAATGGCACAGATTACTTTGTACAATATGTGTAATCGTCCCAACTATTGCTCATTATTATTGGTTTGATTCGACCACTGGGGCTGTGTATTACGGCTCAGCTATGGCGTTTAGCTCAATGAGTATAGCCTTACTTCAATTTGTGAAGCCAAACGAGAAGCGCTCCCAGCTTGTTGTTCATCTTCAATCTATCTCTCTAGCCTTTGTTATCGTCAATTTTATAGGGTACTTTATTTGGTATGCCTATATGCACCCAATGATGTATAATTGGATGTGTTTATTACTTGCAGTTATAGAAGCTGCGCGGTTATTAATCCACACCAATGGCGATAAAGAAGATGGAATTGATGGCCGCTATTATAATAGGCATGATAATGATAATAAGCGCGGCTTGGGTAGTAGGGGCTAATATCTATGGACGGTATAAAAGAACAGGTGATCGAACCAGTTTTAAATAACCCTAAGACTCAAGCGTTTATTGCAAGCGCTACAGTGGGGGTTAGTGCTGGTTCAAGTACTATTGAGAACCTTCAAAACATATTCGGCTTAATTGGTACTATTTTAGGCTGTATCTTAAGTGCCGTATTGATTTATAAGAATTTAACTCAACGTAATAAATAAACGGTTTATAGTGCGCCTCAGGCTATATAAAACCCCTGTGCAATACTGAGGCAACCTAAAGACTTGATTGTCTTTTTTTTGGGGTTTTAAAAGCAAAAACGAGCGAGATACGAGAATGCCAGAGTTTACAGAAGATAGGCAGCCAGAAAAACGCAGAGGCAGAAGCACTAAGAATAAGATACTTGATGCAATAAAGAGTGAGTCTGTAAAAGACCTCATTGGATTGCATGGAGAGCCTACGCGCGAACAAGCAGAGAATGCTTTCTTTTCACATATAGCTAAACGAGCTTTTAACATTGACGATAAAGACTCAGGCCAGATGCTTAAGGTTCTGGCAGATAAAGGCTGGTCCAGTGTTAAGCCAACAATGGAGCGAGTTGAGTTCGAGTTTGATTCTACTGCCACGCCAGATAAGCAAGCCGCACAGGTATTAGAGGCAGCCAGTAAAGGCTTAATCTCGCCTGATGTTGCCAACATGTTTATCGACTCAATATCTAAGATGCTTAAGATTGATGAAATCACGGTGATTAAGAATCGACTAGAGGCAATTGAAAAGGCATTAGATGAACGCAATTCTAAAGAAGCTTGATCAATTAGAGTCAATTATAGTTACCTCAACGGGTAGCGGCCTATCAACACCATTCGGGCTATACGAGCCTACTGAAACAGGCCCTAAGCTTGTTAGGACTATTAAGTATAAGAATGGAGAATGGGTTGAGACTGACGACAAGCCTCTGGCTACAATTCCTATTAAACTTGAGCCTGTCTTAACACGTCCTAAGCGATTTATAATTATTATCGGTGGTCGTGGTTCTGGTAAATCTCAGACAGTTGGCCAGATATGCGTAGTTGATATGCATGACCGCGGCATTAAAACTGCCTGCTTTCGTGAATTCCAAAACTCTATTGATGACTCAGTACAAAGCCTATTAGCTAATCAGATTAGAAAGATTGGCTTGGATGGCTTTACTTTCACAAATACCGCGGTTAAATCTAGCAATGGAGCTGAGGCTAAATTCAAAGGCTTAGCTCGTAATCCTGACTCTATGAAGTCAATGGATGGGTTTAAACGATTTTGGACGGAAGAAGCACAAGCAACATCAGAGAATAGCCTTAAGCTACTAACGCCTACAATGCGTGAAGCAGGTGGCTCGATGATATTCACTGCCAACCCAGCATCAAGTGAAGACCCATTTTCCAAGCGATTTATTACACCTTTCAGGGAAGCTTTAGACCGTGATGGCATCTATGAAGACGACCTTCATTTAGTTATAGATATGAATTACACGGATAATCCATGGTTTCCAGAAGACCTAGATCAAGAAAGAAAGTGGGACCATGATAATCTGCCTAGGGCCTTATATGATCATATCTGGATGGGCCAGTTTAATGACTCAATACCTAACGGGCTTATTATGTCTGAATGGTTTGATGCGTGTATAGATGCCCATGAAAAACTAGGGTTTAAACCTAGAGGCATTAAGAAGGTTACACACGACCCGTCAGACCTTGGCCCAGACCCTAAAGCTTTATCAATGCGTCATGGCAATGTGATTATTCAGGTTGAAGAGCGTGAAGACTTAGACGTAAATGAGGGTATGGATTGGGCGACCGACTACGCTGTCAATAATAACGCAGACCAGTTCGAGTATGATGTTGGCGGCATGGGGGCTGGACTTAAGCGACAAGCTAATACTAACCTAGATGGCACTAAGATTGATGTTTATCAGTTTAATGGTGCTGTGACTCCTGATATGGGCGATGCCATCTATGCCCCCGCTATTGGTGAGAATGTCCAGAAGCAAAAAACCAATAAGGAAGTATTTAGGAATCTACGCGGGCAGTGCTATGCGTCACTTAGAGATCGTGTATATTTAACTTATCGAGCTATTGTGCATGGTGAGTTATGCGACCCTGAATTACTAATAAGCTTTAGCTCAGAGATAAAACACTTAGGTAAGCTCAGATCAGAGCTTTGTCGAATCCCAATTAAGCCTAACGGCTCTGGCTTGTTTGAACTTTATACAAAGGATACAATGCGTACTAAGTTTAAGTTGTCAAGTCCTAACCTTTCCGACTGTGTTATGATGTCTGAAAGAATTCATATAAAACAGACTGTGATACAGGATATAAGCCACCTACATATAGGCTCTAGGAATCATTGGTGAACAAATGAAAGACACACAAGAAATCTTAATAGATTTTAGAGAGGCGCTAGGCTCAAGCAATGATGTCAATGAGCAGTGCCTTAAGGATAATCAGTTTGCCAAGATTGCTGGTGCTCAGTGGGCTGGTAGCGATGCAGAGCAATTTGCCAATAAGCCTAAGCCAGAAAACAATAAGCTATTCAAGAATATAAACCGCTTGCTTGGCCAGTATCAGCGCATGGAAATGAATGCGCGCATTGCCAGTGCCAGTGATATTGCAACGGATGAAGACGCAGACTTATTACAAGGTCGCTGGCGCAATGATTTCAATATGTCAGATGGTATTGAGGCACTAAACAATGCAGCAGATGAAGCGTTCTTTGGTGGTTTTGGCGCTGTTAAGTTGGTTGCCAAGTATGAAGACGAAGAAGACCCTAAGCCAGAGAATCAGTATTTATGTATTGAGCCTATCTACTCAGCGCCTAGTTCGGTTGTATTTAGTGCCGGAGCTATTCGTAAGGATAAACAGGACGCTAAACAGGTATGGCACCTTGTGCGAGTTAATCGCAAAGAAACGGAAGAGGCATACGGTGTAGATTTTTCTTCATTCCCTGATGCAACTGATAGTGGTCTATTTGATTGGAAGACCGATAGCACAAAGGATGTTTACGTTGCTCACTATTACGAGGTGATTGAAAAAACCCTAACTGAGTACAAATTCACAGAAGAAGGCATTGATCTGATTATCACTACTGGTGACGGCATTAAAGACCAGCTTGGTAATAGCGTTAAACGTGATGAATTATCAGAACTACGTGAAGCATTTGAATATGAGCAATCACAACGCAAGGTTAAATTTGTTGAGTACGCTTTGATCTCAGGTGATAAATTCTTAATTAAACCAACTAAGACACCGTTTAAGTCTATCCCCATTGTTCCCCAGTACGGCTACCACACGGTTATTAATGGCATTGAGTACTATTGTGGTGAAGTGTGCCGTCAGCGTGATAGTCAGCGTTTTGAAAACATGGGCTTTGGTGCTCTTATGGAGATTATGGCGCAGAGCCAGAAAGAGATTCCAGAATATACGCCAGAGCAGATCAATCGACATGCGCCATTCCATGCGAACAAAGATTTAGACAATCCAGCTTACCTGCTTTCTGACCCTATCAGAGATGCTAACGGGAATATCACACATGTTGGCCCTATTGGTAAGCATATGCCGCCGCAGATAGGCTCAGGTTTAGCTAGTGGCCTTCAATACCTGCAGCAGAATATGGATGAGCAATCCGCTAAAGGTCAAAGCACGCTGCCAAGCAATACAGCAGCCGCAGCCATCCAGCAGATTAATGAGCGTCAAGACGATGCGTTCCAGCCTTTATTCCAGAATGCAGTTCAAACCATTAAAGCATTGTGTAAAGTATGGATTCCAGCAGCTCAAATGGTTTACTTCTCAGGCTCAAAGACTTTGCGTATTCAAGGGCCAGATGGCTCATATAGTCAGGTTAAGACTTTAGAATATGCTGTTACTGATGAAGGTTTTGGGCCTTACAAGAACGCTGCCCGTGGTAAGTATGATGTTACTGTTAAAGTTGGCGAGTCTCACAAATCGCAGAAAGAAGCAGACTTGGCAGGCGCTAAAGAATTGCTTCAATACACTGATACAAGCACCCCTCAAGGGCAGATTGTGCTTATGTCTGCTATTCAGTCAACTACTGGCGAAGGTATGGCAGCAGCTCGCAAGATGGCACGTTTTAATGAAATTAAGATTATGATGATGGAGGGCATTGACCCTGATCTTAAAAACGATGAAGAGCGCCAATTCGCACAACGTACCATGCAGCAAATGCAAGCAGCTCAGCAGAATCAGCAAAACCCTCAAGCCATGCTAGCTCAAGCAGAAGCACAAGCCCGTATAATGGAAGGTCAAGCTGCCATTCAGAATGAAGTTAATGACGCGCAGAAGATCCGCATTGATGAATTCAAAGCTATGACTGACCGCGAGAAGGTTAAGATTGATGCTGCTAAGGCTGGTGTATCCATTGAGAATACGCAGGTTAAGACTCAGGGTGAGCTAATAGATCAGCAGCTAAAGGTTAGTAATGCAATGATGGGGCGTTAAGCCCCTTGTTCATCGCTTTTAAGGTTATCCATTTTGTGTTTTATCTTTGTTATTAAGTGCTTGATGTTATTTTTCTTAATGCAGATACCATTTACTTTTAATGTAAAAAACCCAAAATCAGATCGTGCGGAGATCATATATTCACACTTAAAAGGCTCATATCCGAAGCATTGAATTTTAATGCCTTCTGGCTTGTAGGCATGGTTATCAATTAAATTTTGAGCCTCAATTATCTTGCTGGTAATAATGTCGTTTGCTAGGTTGGTCATTTGGTTTCCTTGGTCATTTCTACTAAATAAGAAAAATCATCATTTGTGTTTTCAGCGTCTAGCCTTTCTTTTAGTTTGAATGCTTCTTCTACGTCTGTGAACTCGGCGAAGCATTCACAATTTCCATGGTAATACTCAGGCATATCAATCAATAAAACTTTATATTTATATTTCATACATTCACCAAATCTATGTGTGTAAGTTTAGCCATTCATGCTGTGAATGGCGCGTGGTAGTCTATGAGTGCTTACCAAGCTATCCCTTTAATGTTTATATTTTCCTTGCATGACGGGCATTTTACGGACTCGCTGAACTTATCATGCTCATCAGACCAATGGCCATCAGGGCAAGCGCTTTTCATCAAATAACCATCGTCATTTAATCTTCCATTATCAAAATCAAAAAGATCAAAATAATCATCACAATGAGGGCATGTCACATTCAATTCGATGTTTAGATTTGCTTCTACCGTTTCCATCCCTTCCTCTCCTCTCGTTTATTCAATTTCATCATGCACAACAGCTAGCATCTTCCTTAGCAAGTTGTCAGCCTCTTCAATTGTCATGGTGATGCATTCACCGCCTTTATCTTCTGCGCGGTCTATTTGCTTCTCTAGTTTTATGAGCTGCTTATTAAGCTCTTTTATTGATTCTCGCATACTGACTCCTCTCGTTTATGGTGTGTTAATTAAGCGCTTATTTGTTTAGCTCCTCTTGCAGCAACTCAGAATAAGTTCCTGATCCTTCAACCACATGCTGCAAATGCCCGCTGGCAAGCAATCCCTGCAAAGCCATGGCTGCAAACTTCTGCTTATTGCCCTTGCGAATAATATCGTCTAGCTCTGGATCACCTGTTTCTGGCACGCCCATTTGCAAGCAGAATTGCTCGCGTTTGGTTAATCCTGCTCCTTCGGTCGGGCAATTCCCAATCCCCTCGCACCACGTAGTGTAATCTTGAGGCATCGCTGGCGTATCTGCGTTATTCATTTTTTCTCTCCTTTGTTAATTTAACTCCTACTCTAACACCTAGAATTTATAAATCATTGGCAAAAACTACCAAAATTCGCTGATGCTTGTAAGTTTTGGCCAATCCTATAAAATACATGAATGGGAACCGCTGCGCCCATAAATGCAGCGTATACGTTGACCATATGAGCGGAGAATAATATGGATTCTGGAAATATGTCTGAAGTAGAAATTGAAAGCGTTCAACCTGATGAAGTTGTGGTGACTGAATCAGAGGAACTGGAAGCAACTGAGGCAACACCACAGGCCGAGGAAGCGGAAAGCACAGATCAGCCAACGGTTTATATTGAAGATGAAGGCGACCAGCAAGAAGAGCCTAAAAGCGGTGAAATGACAGAAGCCCAAATGCGGGCTGCTTGGAAAGAAGAACGCGAGAAGCGCAAGCGTAAGAATGCAGAGCTAGAAGAAGCCCAGCGAAAGCAGGCGGAACTAGAAGAGCGTTTAGAGCGCGCTGAGAAGTTAGCTTTTGAAGCTAGTGTAGGTAAGAAGCCAAACCCTTCTGATTTTATTGATGCTCAAGATTACGCAGATGCGTTGAGCCAATATGAAGAGAAGATGTCAGGCCTTAAGCCAGCACCTAAGCAACAAGAGCAGCAAATACAGCTTAGTGATGATCAGGAGTTCCACGCTGATAAGAGTCGTTTAGAGTTGCGCAAGCACCTACCCGACTACGATGAAGCGGAAGCAGAAGTTGATCAGTGGTTAGAGTCCAAGTTCCCTAATGGCAAAACCATTAAGGCGGGCGTGATCGCATTAACCCATGCTATGGATATTGATTACGCAAAAGCAATGTATGCTGTTAATAAACTTCCAAAGGTCAAGGCTGAGCTTGAAGCAGCTAAAAACCAGATGGAAATCGCGGCAATTCTTAAAAAAGCAGCTAGTAAAGTTAAGGTTCGTCAACCCGCAAAGATTGAAACAAAACCAGAACCCACTCTTAGCAGTACTGGTTCGGTAAGTGCGGCGGCCCGTGAGCTTGAAAAAGCCCGTGAAGCCTATGCAAAAGATTCCAGTGTGGCGAACTTTAAGAAGGTCGCTGATGCTAAGAAAAAACTTAAAAGCTCATAAGGAATAACCAACATGGCTAATTCATTTTCTAAAGATAAAATGGCTACCCTCTTTGAGGAAACAGCCGAAACAACCTCGCTTAACTTGTCACTATCTAAGTCGTTAGATACTTACGATATGGATATGGACGCAGACAAAGGCCGTACTTCTGACTCTAACGGTGCTGATACCGTATGGATTCCACAAGAAACGCGCTTTACTGTAACGGATGGCTTTGCCTCAACTGCTGGTAATGAGCAGGATATTGTTGATCGCAACATCCCTGTACGCCGCAATAAAGCTAAGCACATCTTTACCCGCATCGGCACTAAAGATCTGCGCGACCCAATGCGTTTAGAGCGTGCTAAAAAAGGTATGGCCAAAGATATTGCTATTGCAGTAGATACCGCAGCATATGAGACTATGCGTAACCGCGCAAACATGACCCTATCTCTAACTGGTGACTTCTCTTACGATGATGCTATCTTGGCTGAAAGTAAGATGTTAAACGCTGGCCTAGGTCGTTATGACAAGAAGTTATGCCTATCTATCCCGCATTACAATAAAGTGCAAAAAGATCTGCAACCTGCCTCTCGTGATGTAATGGTCAGCGATGCTCTTACTCGTGCCAAAGTTCCGCCACTTTCCACGTTTGAGACTATGCGCGCAGAGTACATCAATAACCTAGCTGCAAACGGCACTACGGGCTTAACCATTAACGGCGACCAATCGCACACAGTTTCAACCTATGATGCGTCTAATGAGTTCTATTTGGATAACCGCCAAATGACTCTAGCTATCACTGGTGCAACTGCTGCGAACATGCCTGCTGGTACTAAGTTCACTATTGCTGGTGTTAATGCTCTTAACCCTGAGTCTAAAACTGACACAGGCGAGCTTCAAACATTCACAGTAGTAAATGCTGTAGATGCTGCCCCTGTTATTTCGCCTGCTATTGTTATTGATGGCCCTTATGCAAACTGTACGGCTCAAGCTGCCACTGGTGTTGCTGTGACTATCATTAACATTGCAAATAACGCTGCATCATTGTTCTACACCCCTGAGTCTACGTTTATAGTGCCGGGGATTTTACCTGTTGCGGCTGAAGCTGGCGGCGTTAATACCTTCAACGGTGTGACTGACAATGGCATTCCAATGCGTATGACTATGTGGTGGGACCCTCATGCAGAAGCACTAAACATTAAGACTGTTATCTACTTTGATATTGCGGTTGTTCATCCTGAGCAAGTCGGCGTTATCTTAGACGTACAAGTCTAATCTTGCGGGGGCTTAACGGCCCCCTTTTTTTAAACTATTAAGGGGTTAATATGTTACACGTATTTAAACAAGGCGGTGGTTGGAAAGATTCGGATGGTTTTGAATACACTATTAAGGCAATCAATCCTTCAGACCGTGTTAAATTCCTAGAAGATGGTTGGTATACCTCATTAGAGAATGCCAAAGCTATTCAACTAGATGAATCAGATTATGGCGTAGATGGCGGTGAATATGAGCGTGATTTACGTGATAAAATCAAAGCATTAGGTGGCAAGCCGGCTGGCCGTTCTAGCATTGAGCGATTAGAACAGCAACTTGCAGACCTAGAATCGAAAGAAGGTCAGGAATAAGAATGGCAACCAAAGGCAGGATTGCAGAGCGCGCTCTGGATAGCTTAGGAATTGGCGGTAACTACGAATCAGATATGATTGTACGCGCCATTGATAACCTAGATGAAATGATGCTTTCTTGGGAGCAGGATGGCGTTATTCTTGGGTATACTCATACCGATGAAACAGCTAGTCCTAGTGATGAATCAGGCATCCCAGATTACTCACGTCAAGCGGTTATTCTCAATCTTGCCTGCCAATTAGGTATGGTGCTCAAACTTCCAATTGATCAATCAATGATGGCTCGAGCATCTAACGCTTATAAAAACCTAATACCAATTGCACCACCTTCAATGGCTGCCAATCCTTATATGCCACTTGGCCAAGGGAATAACATTTATTATGAGCAGCCAGCTTTTCAGTCACAGGGCGACACGGTTTTAACTAACAATCAGGATACGCCTTTATTGGCTGATATTGGTGACGAAGCATGACAGGTATTAGGCTTGGCGGACTAACAACTCAAGATACAATTGATGATACCGCGTTAATTCCCATTACAAACAAAGATAAAGTTACTAGAAATATAAGCTTTTCTGATTTTAAGCTTGGCCTTACAAAGGGCGGGGTTTCCGGTCAAATTAATTTAGACCCTTCCACTCCTATCACTTTATTAAATATCTCTAACGACAATATTAATTTTGCTAGTATCTCAAATGGCCAGATGGTGCTTGATGTTTCTAAGTTGCCAACCAATCAGGCATTAACATCGATTAAGTATGTACGCGATAAGTCAGACTTGACGGGAGCATTAAGTAGCAGTGTTGTTTATATCATTGACGGATCTATTGATATGGGTACGACGTCAATTACTGTCCCTGCTGGTGGTTTGAATTTAGCGGGATATTCTTTTGATGTATCAGGCCTATATTCAAGTGCTGACAATTACACGATGTTTGTAAGTCCAGCTGGTGGTAGTGGTAACTTCTTAGGGCAGGATTACTTTATACAAGTAAATGGTGCTAACTCTAAGGTTTATGACATTATTGACTCAGACTCTACTCACGCTTTCGAGTTTGAGCGGATTAATTACAATAACTGCACAAGCCTAGGCACTATCGAAAATTATAGGCAAGGGCTTGAGGGTGGCACTGGTCGATTTGGCGGCACTCCAGAATTAACACTTGCTGGCACTTGGCTTGGTGGCTATCGAATCACCACGAGCATTGTTCGCGGCCTAGATAACGCTATGGTAGGCACATTATTTAAAGCTGGCACTGGCTTTCAGATGGCTAGTCGATTCTTAACCGATATTAACGCAGATTTACCACCTGATTGCTCGCTTTGTGATTTTGCAGGCTCTAACTTTGTACTACCTTCAACTATTCAAATTCAAGGCGCGATTGTAACAGGCGCTGCCAATGTAGGCCCAACTCCAAACCTTACCGCAGGAGAATTAGAATGTGATTGGCGAAACAATGTAGGCGTAGATAATACCTATGTAGGTGGTAGCACTAAAGTAACGACCGCAACCCTAACCCCTATTGCTGCAATCAATACCTATTATGATGTGCTTGGAACGTTTACAGCCTCGGAGCTGCAACACTTTGATGCACCAGCAAGCGGGCAGCTTAGGCATCTAGGCACAAACCCAATTAACTATAAAGTAAATCTATTCTTTAGCGTTGCTGGGACTGCTGACAATCTAATCAGCTTAAAGGTGGTAAAATGGGATGACTCTGCATCTGGCTTTGTTGATGTAGTAGCGCAGCAGAAGCCAGTGCTAAACCTAACAGGCGGTACAGACGTAGCGTTCTTTAATGTAATCAAGAGCGTTCAGTTAGATCAAAATGACTATATTAAAATCCAAGTGGCGAATAATTCAGGCACAGCAGATGTAACCGTTCAGCTTGAATCATTCTACGAAATAACAGAGAGGTGATATTATGGCTAGCTACTCAATACCCATTCAGGATGGGACTTATAACACAGGCTCAAGTGATGTAAGTCAAATAGGCCAGTTAAATACTGGCTTTGGTCATCAAATGTCGATTAAGCTAGCTAGCGGGTCATCTTTATCAGCAGGAAGTTTGCAGATATTCTGCAAGGGTAAAGGCTCAGATGCTTATGAAGAAATACCAGACTCACCAATTGATCTAACAGCAATTGTTACGCCTATGTTTGAATTTCATAGTGATGCGTATAGATTTGTTGTTAGTGGCTCAACTGGTAGCGGAAGAATAATAATAACTGACTTAGAGGCTTCTTAATATGTCAGGGCCTAGACCGATACGACCAACCGCAGGCGGCGGAGCTGGATTAACCCCATCACAGGAGGGTAATCTTAATGCTAATACAGCTGCAAGGCATACACATGCCAACAAAGTCATACTGGATGCCACAGAAGAAGCTTTTACTACCGCAATACTAAATAACATCAGTCAAAAGGTTGATTCTGATGGGTTAAAGCAGCTATCAACTGAGGATTATACGACCGCAGAAAAAAACAAGCTTGGCAATATAACAGACAGCTTTAAAGGCTTCTTTGCTGATTCAATCGCTAGAGATGCAGTTATAACAGCGCCAGCAAGCGGCTTTTATATTATTCAGGATGATACGGATAGTGTTTGGTTTTACGATGGTGTAGCGTGGGTTAATACTGGTAATACATCAACTGGGGATATGTTAAAGGCTGTATATGACCCGACAAGCGTTAGTGGTGATGCTTTTTCTATGGGAAGCATGGTTGAGACAGCTTCAGAGAAGGTTTTTACCTTAGCAGAGAGGACTAAGCTTGCGGCTTTAATTCAAATAGATCAGCCAACTATTGACAGAATACCAGCTCAAGATGTAGTAATTGGGACTGGGGCTACAGAGATTCCCGCCAATGAGAACCTAAGCTCAGCAGTGTGTGGTACGGCTTCGTTTTCAGGAGATGTCTATACGTTCTCCCCAGTTGGCACTGGATTTAGGTCATTACAGGCTGGCATGTACGTTAGTTTCAAACTGCCTAGCGGATCTGCAAACACTACGACTACGCCGGATATTAACTACAATGGCTCGACTTACGTTATTAAGTGGATTAATGGGAGCGCATTAGTTGCAAGTGATTTAACAGAAACCTACAACAAGCAGCCAATTTTGTTTTACTTTGACGGCACCGATATGTTGATTGCTAGTGATATTAGTGGAAGTAATACAGCGGGGGAGTGGATAAGAAAAGCAAATGGCGGACAAAATTGCACAAGAACATACGGCCAGCTATGGCCAGTTGGAGGAACTACCATCTCTATCGGCATATCAAAATCATTTGTCTCCGCTGACTTTTCGCCAAATGCATCATGGGGTGCCTCTACTGGTGCGGCAGGATCTGGGCTTGAAAAGATAGGATTGCAGCCAAATGGAACCAGTAATGTTAGTTTGACTGTTGTTATGAACTCATCTGACACTAGGGACGTTTATATACAAGCAACAGGCCGATGGTACTAATAGCCAACCTACTCCGCGCTCTAGAATAGACAGCCATCGCGCTGCTTGCGCTGTTCGTTCTGTTTTTAGCTTTAATTTTGAGCAAACATAAACAGGTGTTATGATATGCAAAACAATCATAAGTTTGAATTATGCAAGAACTACCATTAAACGGATCTTATGATTCAGAAAGTCAAAAGCTTTCTAATCGTAGATGTGTGAATTTCATCCCTGTTGTTAGTGATAATGGGTCGCTCTCTACTCTGTCACTAATGCCAACAGTCGGCCGCGAGAAAGGCAAGAACATTGATAGCAATGTTGGTGTTCCTGCTGGAACTAACATTAATCCCGCCAAGCCAGTTAAAAGCAACGCCGTACAATGGACTGTATCAAATGTGCCAAGCACTATATTTGTAAAAGATCAGATGGTTGTTGCTGCTGGCTCAGAAGGTGCCATGAATGTTAGCAAGCTGCTAAAGTATGACGCAGATACAATTCAGCCAGACGGTGAGAGAGTTCGGATAGCCGTAAGCCCGAATACTATTGTAATAGTTGGCTATGGAAGAAGAGACACAGCATCAGTCTCTAATAATTATTATATCCAGTATTCTCAGGGCAATGCCTTTAACTGGAATTTGCACTCACCCACCTTGTCCGCAAAGCCTATAGTTGACGTAGCCTTTCTTGGCGGTAGATTCTTATATTGCAATTACGACCCATCAAGCCCAAAGGTCTATTATTCATCATTGACTTCCCCAGTTGCCGACCCTTTAGATTTTATTGCTCCAGATGGCAATACTGGATTAATAAAAGGGATAGAAGTTTTTTCAAATATCCTTTATGTATTTGGCGAAACTAAAACCTATATGTACAGGGTTACGGATAATACTGATATACCTTATGCTTTAATTGGCTCTATTGATGTCGGCCTATACCAGCCTGAATCAAAAGTATCTACTGGTAGCGGGATATTCTTTATAGGCAAGACGGCGACCAATAATTACGGACTATATAGAATAAATGGCGGCTCATTTCAAAAGATAAGCAACCCTGCTATGGAGTTCCAGTTAAGTAAAAACAACCTTTACGACACATACGGCGACACAGACAACGGTAAAAACCCAAAGTGGCCAGACTATATACCTGTGTTCAAAATGAACGACAGCGATCAGGATGTTATTGTTTTTAATTCTCCAAAGGTATGCCTATGCTTCACTGAGTCAAGTAATCTATGGCATGAGAGAAAAACATATGGCCGTGAAAATTGGGACTGTATAGGCTATGGACTAACCCCAGAGGGGCCGGTCTTTATATCCGATACATGGGTTGAAAATGGGCTTGGGGGTTATGACACCAATATATCAGAGGTTAATAGATATAGCGGGCTTGAGCTTGGCAATCTAGTAAACCGTGAAGTTGTCACCTCTCCATTTAATGCGCTAAATGACAGGATGATAGTTCCAGAGCTTCAGCCTATTGTAGAGATAGATTTTAGTGAGCCAGACCCGTTATGGGCAGACCCTCAGATAATGCTTTCAGTGTCTTATGATTACGGTGTTACTTTTGAGCAAGAGCGTTCACTTGGTACGGGTAAATCAGGAAGCTATAAGAAAAAGACTCGATTTTTTAGCTTTGGCTATGTTGATCAATCTTTCACCGTTAAGTTAAGGGTTATGAATCCGTACCCTACACGGATAATTAAGTTGCTAGCTAGAACTGAGAAGGGCGGATACTAATGCAGAACTTAAGCAAAAATAGCCTTTCAACAGAAGAGCTTTCACAAATATTCAAGGGTAATACAAGGGGCTTTTTGTTTGTCAGCTCTCTTCAAGAAGATAACCTGCAAACCCCAAGTTTTTACTTACAAAAAGACTGTAAAGAGGTTGGTGGTAATGCGACATTCCCACCACTACCACCAGAAAAACTAGGGCTTTTGTTTTTATCATCTGGAACTTATGAAGCCACTGTAATTGGTGGCGCGGATAAATGGCGCAGGCTATACGATGGCACAACATTCGACCCAGCAACAAATATCCCTTAGAGCAATCAGCAGAGAAAATGCTTTTTATTGTATGACCGATGAATTAAAGCGCAGGGTATTTCAGGATTACGTTGATTTAAATAACAACCCATTGCCTTTAACTTATTCTTATATTGGGTGTTATGTTGGCGATGAATTATCAGGGTTTATTCATTTAGCAAAAGCAAAGAAGCACATTATTGATATTCATATAAATATAAACAAAGCTTTTAGGGGATATGCGCCAGTGTTTGCTAGAAAGGTTATAGGTAATCTATTTAACGAGCCAAGCATAAACAGACTAGAATCTGAAATACCCGTTTTATATAAAAGCATGTTAAAATTTGTACAAAATATCGGCTTTATTGTTGAAGGTGAAAAACAAGAAGCCTTTTTAAAGAATGGTAAGTGGTATAACACCTACATTATAGGATTAACGAGGAATAATTATGGGCGGCATTAGCTTAAGCGACTTTGACCCAACAACAGAAGAGGGTCTACTTAATATAGCCACGGGCGGTATTTATGAGCTACAGAAAGACCCTGTTTCTGATGCTTGGGGTGAGCTTACAGGCGAGGATGAAGAGAAAGCCTTAAAAGATCAGATTGCACAGCAAGAGCAGGCTCAATTAAACCAATTAGAGTTTATGAAAGAGCAGTACGGCGATATTACAGAGGGCTTAAGGCCTTATCGTGAAGCTGGTGAGTCCTTTCTTCCTCAATTGCAAGAAATGCTAAGCCCAGAAGCTAGACAAAGTTTTATTTCTGACTACCTACAAGGCAGTGAATACCAGCAACTGCAAGAGCAGGCCAGCAATCAATTACTTCAATCAGCAGCAGCAACTGGTAGTTTAGGTGCTAGTGGCACTCAGGATAGACTTGCGCGTCAAACCCTTCAAATGGGCAATCAGCTAGGCGGTCAAGCTTACAACCAAGTACTAGGAAACCTAACAACAGGCACCAACCTTGGTCTAGGTACATTCGGCACGCAGTTGCAAGCACAAGGCCAATTAAACCAAGGGATGCAATCAGGCTTAAGCAATCTTGCTCAGCTTGGCATTGGTCGTGCTAGTATAGGTCAAGGTGGCTTAATGGCTGATTTAGCGCCATTTATTCAAACTGGCGCAATGATTTACGGCGCTTCTTAAGGGGGATTTATGGCATTTCCAACAGCATCAGAAATAGCACGTCTAGGGCAAATGCAGCGCGCAAATAGCCCATTAGCGCAGCTTGGTCAATTAGTTCAAGGTGGCTTCCAAGGCTATCAGCAAGGCCAAGCAATGAAAGAGCGCAGAGATCAAGCGGCTGCGGCAAAGTCTGGAGAAGCAGCGGCGGCTAACTACTTAAAGCAAGCCGTTGAAAACCCAGATCAACAAGACCAGTTCTTTTTAAAGGCTTACGAGGCTTCACCTGAATTTGTTTCTAAGTTCATGCAAACTAAGAAGACACAAGGTGAGGCTGAGCAGCTAGGAAGCAGGTCGAGTGTTGAAAATAGAAAGCTTCAATTAAGAGAGCTTGAATATCAGGCAAACTTAACACGCCAAGCATTAGATCAAGAGACTAATGAACTCAAGCGACAAGAGCTAATGAATAGGTTAAGGCTTCAAGAAGAGAAGATTAAGCAAGAATCCCAAAAGACCGATGAGGCTGAATCCAAAAAAGAAAGCTCAGTGATGATGGCTAACGAGGCAGCTACACTAGCAAGGGAAATCGCTGAAAGTCCTAACCTTGGAAGCATTACAGGAACAATAGCGCCTAGGGTTGGCACTGTTAATCCAGAGTCTCAAGACTTAATTAATAAAGCTAGCAGGCTTCAATCACTATTAACGGTTGATAACTTAAAATTAATGTCTGGCGTTCTTACCGATAGAGATATTGGCTTTTTAACAAATGTGTCATCAGGGTTAAACCTAACTGATAACGGTATTCTTGGAAGTCAGAAAGCGGTGCAGAAGCGCCTTACTGATATTGCTTCAAAAATAGAAGGCGCACTAACTGGAGGTGAGGATAATAAAGAGCAAGAATCGCCTAAATACAAGGAAGGCCAAATTGCGACTAATCCACAAACAGGTCAGAAATTAATCTTTAGAGGTGGACAATGGCAGGCTCAATAGAACTACCAGAGGGATTTATAATTGAAGGCGAACAGGATGCTTCTAGTACTCTGCCAGAAGGATTTATTATTAGTGATCCTGAAGAGCCTATCACTAAAGAAAGCGTAGAAATGCGCTCCCCAGTTAGCGGGGGTAAATTCTCAGGCTTTAGTGATAATGAGAGGGGTTTTGCTGATACCTTGCCAGAGATAGGCGAAGCTCCAGAGCTAAATGAGCTTAGCGTGCCTGCTTTTAAGGCTTCCTATGCCCTTCTTGCTACTGGCGACAATAATAGGATCAAAGAGAGCTTACTGGAACAGTACGGTGATGCTATTAAGTTTGAAGAAGATGAAAAAGGCAATACTGTAATCAATTTGCCATCTGGGCAGTATGCCTTAAATAAAACAGGCATAAGCCCTCAAGATATTGCGCGTGGATTATTTGGCGCTTCTGCTATGACTCCTGCTGGTAGAGCTAAGACTTTTGCTGGATCGGTTTTAGGTGCTGGTGCAACAAGTGCAGCAATAGAGGCTGGTGCCGCTCAAACTGGCGCAGGATTTGATCCGCAGCAAGTCGCTATTGATGCTGCTCTTGGTGGTGTTGGTAAGGTTACAGAAGATATTGTTACTGGTGGGATCAGAGCCGCTAGAGGCAAGCTATCTGGAGCAGACGAGGCGCTAGAGGCTGCATCAAAAGAAACCGGAATTCCATTGATGACTACAGATGTAGTTAAGCCAGATACTTTATCTGGGAGGCTTGCTCAGTCTACAGGCGAAGTTATACCTTTTGCTGGTACGGGCGGCAAGCGAGCCTCTCAGCAGGCGGCTAGGGAGGAATTTGTGGAGAGCTTTGCCAGTCAATACACGCCTAGATATGAAGAAGTCGTTCAAGGCTTAAAAAATCAAACAAATAGAGTTAAGCAGGCAGCGGGCGCTAGACTTGGAAAAATCCAAAAGGACATGGCTGAATTTGGTGAGATAACTCCAAATAATTCAATTATGGCTATTGATAATGAGATCGCAGCATTAACAGCAAAAGGACGTGTGCCTGATGATACAACAGTTGCGCAGCTTCAAAGGTACAGAGATGCCTTAGAAGAGGGACAGACGTTTGAAACGCTTGATACTCTTCGTTCTGATTTTAGAGAGCAAGTGAAAGGTGATAGACAGGTCATGCCTAATCGCTCCCAAGCGGCAATTGATCGAATTTATAAGTCGATGACTAATGATATGGATTCGGCAATTAAAAATAATCTTGGAGACGATGCGCTAGCACGATTCAAGTCTGCAAAATCCATTTACGCTAGTGAAGCAAACAGAATTAAAAATACTAAAATTAAAAACATCTTACAGAAAGGCGATATTACACCTGAGCAGGCTGGGCAGATGATATTTAGTAAAAAGCCAAGCGAAATCAAAAACCTATATCAAAGCCTAGACCAGAAAGGCAGAGAGGCGGCGCGTTCTACTGTTATCTCAAAAGCAATAGAGGATGCTAGTAAGCGTGTTAATGGGCTTACCCCAAATACGCTAGCAAGCGAGCTTGGCAAGTATCAAACGCAATACAATGTAATGTTTAAAGGTGCTGAGAAAAAACAGATTGAAGGCTTGATTGAGCTTCTCAACGCAACAAGAAGAGCGCAAGACGCAAAAGTCGTTACGCCTACAGGTCAAATGCTTCTTGGCCCGCTTGGTGGTTATGCTGCATTCACAGACTTAGCATCAACACTTGGTGGGGGCTTAACGATTGGCGGATTTGCAAGAGCCTATGAGTCAGGGCCAGTTAAAAGGGCACTTTTACAACTTAAAAACAGCCCTAAAGGCTCTAAGGCTTACGATGCGGCATTGCAGAACGCTTCCGAGGTAATGAGGACGCTATTGATCGCTCAGCCCGAAGCAGAATAATGTATAATACTGAATATAAAATAAACATTTCCATAAGGTACCTATAATGGCTAATCAAATTAAAGCCCCAATTAACTACCCTATCATAGCAGGCGGTAAAATCGTATCGGGCGGCTCTGTTATATTTGGTCAGCCTAATGTTAAACCTGACCCTGATAACCCGTCTACACTTAAAGCGGTTTACTTGGATGCAGCTTTAACGCAGCAGGCAGAAAACCCTCAAGGTGTTAGCTCTGATGGTGTCTTTGATCAATCCGATACTGGTATCTTATACGGGCCAGAGAATACCGTTTACTCTATTGTTATTTTAGGCGCTAATAAAAAGCAGCTTTCCTATATTCCAGAGTACGACCTTTCAGACGCCAATGCAGCAGCAACAGCGCAAGCAGCCGCAGCGCAAGCAGAATCAGCGGCCTCTAACGCAATAGCGGCAAAGGATTTAACTGAGGCTTTATATACTGACTTCACTAATCGCTATTTTGGCTCTTATTCATCCGACCCAAGCGTGGATGACTTAGGCAATCCGCCGAATGAAGGCTCTATTTACTTCAACACCGTATCTGATGTGTTTTTTACATGGAATGGCAGCGCGTGGGTTAATTACTTCCCATCTAATCCTAATGGGTTATTGGTTACTGCTACAGGCACAACTACGCCTAGAAGTCTGGCTGATAGGTTTGGGGAGATCATTAGTGTTAATGATGAAGGCGCTATAGGGGATGGAGTTTCGGATGATAAGTCGGCTTTTGATTTATTGGACTCAAAAGGACGTCTAGGCTATATACCTAAGCCAGAGGTAAGTTATAGTTTTAGCGCAACTACACAACTAAACAACAGCGCAGTGCTAGTTGACCCTTCTTCACCATGGGCCGGCATATTTGATAGTGGTAATTTAGAGTTAATAAGAAATAGAGCAACCGAGGAGCCGGACGGCTGTAATATCTGGAGACTGTCCGACAGGGTCTTCATAGGCGAGGCGGCTGAAGCTTTTGCTGGTGATTCGTTATCTAACGATGGAGGTTCGTCTTGGTTTAATAATACCGACTATGCAGGGTACTTAGCAATAAACTCGCATGTGGTTATAACTAATTCACCTAATAAGAAGTCACCTAACTATGGTTATTCCGTTGGACTGCGGTCATCCAATGCAAACGGGAGCATTATAGGGTTAGGCGCTTCCATAGTTGTAGACTCTACAAACGCTAGGGGCTGGGGAGCCATCTTTGAGATGCAGAGGGAAGAGCCATCTTCAAAATGCAACGCTATTGAAATAGCTAGTAAAAATAAAGGGCAAAATACAGTTTGCACCCCTAATACGTTAGCCACAGGCGGCCCAGTAGGAGATTACGGTATATGGGCTGCTGGTGGTGGTGATTCCCCATTTGGAGGTTCTTCTGCAAACCCTAGCACTGCGGTAATGGCTATACTTAGCAATGATAATACTTGGAATTCAGGTATAGTTGTTGCGAAGGATGGCCTAACAAATGGCGAGGTTATATCTATGTCAAGCGAAGGGATTGGCGGGAGCCATGCTTTAAATTGGTATAACGGTGCTGGCAATAAGGTGTTTTCAATATTCTCTAATGCTACAGACCCTGACTCAGTCCAGATGCGACACACAAATAATGGTGTTTCATTTTACAATGGGTCGAGCGAAACCCATAGATTAGGTTCTGATTCAAATTCGGTAAACGGGTTTAATCTATTCTCATCAGCAACAGGCGCTGCCCCATCTATTTCTACAATAGGCCTTGACGCAGATATAGATTTAAGGTTGGTGCCAAAAGGTACAGGGAATGTTAGATTTGGTGCGCATAGTGATTTAGTGGCAGAAACGGTAACTGGTTATATAACTATTAAAGATGAAACTGGTGCAATTAGAAAATTAGCAGTAGTTAGTTAAGGGAAGGAAATGGAAGAGCATAATATTTTACTAAATGAGAACGAGCTTCAGATAATCAGTAATGCACTTATTCATAGGCCATATGGAGAAGTGGCTCAGCTTATTTTGAATATGAACGAACAGATTATAAAAAATAACAAAAAACCAAATAATAGTGAAAGTCTGTATCCTAGTAATACAAAGTAGGTGGCAATACAGTAATTGACCCTAAACTACTATGCACATGCGGCCACAAGGATTGTGACCGCCGCAGCGTAGATAAACATAAGCACAAGTAACATTAACTAAACACCATGACTAAACCAAAATGATAACCACTAATAACTTCAACCCAAAAACAGACCCTAAACTACTATGCACAT